>Ga0224731_1088_pt1 | contig 14548 bp, 22 predicted proteins | sample IA1ulk_2_FD_161639 | JGI IMG/M metagenome (GOLD analysis project Ga0224731, IMG submission 161639) | Enriched cells from agricultural soil in Iowa, United States - IA12soil_GW_FP2(bulk) | ecosystem: Environmental > Terrestrial > Soil > Agricultural land | place: USA: Iowa | collected 2017-05-08 | reverse complement strand
AAACAACTACTTATATAGTAAAACGTGGAGATACACTTAGTGGAATAGCTAAAAAGTTTAAAACATCTGTTACCAAATTGAAGTCTCTAAATAAAATGAAAAATATTAATCTTATAAGAGTTGGCCAAAAGATTAAAATTACCGGAACAGTTAGTGGAGCATCAAGCACAACAAAATACCATACAGTCGTAAAAGGCGATTGTTTGTGGATTATTGCCAAAAATAATAAAACCACCGTTTCAAAGATTAAATCCTTGAATAAGTTGAAATCAGATATTATTTTCCCTGGTCAAAGACTACGGGTGAAATAGAATATTTTGATTGTCACTACACAATATATTATTCATCCCAGATTAAAACTGCCATTGGGGTTTTTTAATGGAAAAAGGAGCGTGATTAGTGCTCCTCTTTTTCAGTAATTTCTCGTTTCGAAAGAAATAAATATTAGAAAAAACAAAAAAATATTTAAAACAAGTAATTTTTTTTTACAAAATTTATCTATTTAGTTTATAGTTATGTTATATATAAATATATAGATTTTTATTTATAGATGTACCGATACATAGTTTTAATAATAATAGCCTTATAAACTAGTAGGGATGTTTTAAAATGACTAGCGAGTTAGAAATTGTTGGATATCACGGAACCTTCGAGGAGCACGTACAAAATATCCTTAATGATGGTTTTCAACCAGAATTTCGTCCAAATCATTGGCTTGGACAAGGTACATATTTTTATACGGAAAAAAAATTAGCTCATTGGTTTATTAATCGAAATTCCGAGACAGATCCCAAAAAAAAAGGAAAAGGTAACATATTAGTTATCATAAAAGCTTTAATTAATGAAAAAAAAGAAAAAGTGTTGAATTTAGACAATCCTGAAGAAATTGATATTTTCTTTAGCCGTATTAATGATTTGTATGACGAACTAAAGCATGTTCAATTTACAGAAGATGAGCACATAAATATGTGTACAGTAATTGATATACTTGCTGAGGTTTATGGATGGAATGTAATAATTAAAACGTTTGAACCTCAATTTAAGCCTAGTTATGGAGCAGTTAATACTCATTGGTTTGATAAAAATGTTTTTCCACTTAACATTAGGTATAAAGAAACTCAGATATGTATACGAAATAATAATTGTGTTAAAACTATGGAAGTTGAATATCCTAATGATAAGTATAGATATCCTGCAAACATAAGGTTTAGTTAGGGAGTGAATTATAATGAAAAGAGACCTACAAACAATTATTAAAGAAGCTGCTGCAAGATACGGATTAGAATATAATGAAGCACAAACTCAACCAAGTATCCTTCGTTCAAATGGAACTGTAGAGGTAATCCCAAAAAACAGGTTTCAAGAAGCTTTAGGAATTGTTGTCTCAAATGAGAAGTGGACAAAAATACCTGAAGTTGATAGTATGACCTGGGAAAACAAAAGTTCAGTTAGATATGTACTAATGGGTGATTTAACAAAAGACATGCTTATTTTTAATGATACTGATTCAAAAATTGTTGCATAAATATGAGGTGCAGTAAGATGGTACAAGGAATTATGTCATTTGAAGGATTTCAAATAGACAATATGAGTTATGAAAAAAGTAGCGGTAATATGAATCATGACTATACAAAACTCTCACCTGAATTTTTTATTAAATTAGCAGAGAAAGAAAATGATAGTTCAAAATTTAATATTATCATGGGAGTTAGAATAATTGACGAGGATGGAGATAATAGCCTTCCGTTTAATGCAGAGGTAGTAGTAAGAGGGTTTTATACATTAAAAGTTGAGGATGCGGAACAACACGAAATAGATGATATTTCTACATTTAAGCTAGTAAACGGTTGTGCAATATTATTTCCTTACGTAAGGTCTGCTTTAACTGATATTACAAGTAAAAGTAGACATAACCCCTTGATATTACCGACTATTAATTTTACTAGATTTATTGAAAACCGAGAACTTGATAGTATGATACTAGATAGTAGTTATTACGAAGATTTTAATAAAGATTATAATTAATAATTTACATATCTAAAGCCCTTCTCTTAATGGAGAGGGGCATAATTTTTTATGTCTTACACTTATTAGTTCAGGTTTAAATGATTTGAGGTTCATTTTTCTCATCTAATATCCAATCTATTAAACGGTCTCGATCAATTAAAAACACTTCATTGGAGAATCCCAATTTCTTAGCCGGTTCAGTAAAGTAGTTATTTGTAATCACCCAACACTCATCAGCACCATAATGATTTTTAGCTGAAACAATTTCCTGAACAGCTTTTACACCCACTTTATTTTTATACCGTTTTGCTTGTACAACAATAGTCTTTTCTGGAGTTGAAAGAATAAGGTCAGCGCCGTAATCACCCGTTGCTTTTGTCAGGCTAACATTGAAACCTCTCGTCTGTAATAAGGTTTTTAGAAACTCTTCAAACATCTCACCAGACATATTATCAACTTCAAAAATACCTGATTTTCTTAGTTTAAGTTCCCTTTCCTGTTTAAGTCTCTGCTCAAGTTTCTGCTCCTTTTTCATTTTGAATTCGTGGGTATAGATTATAATTAGTCCAATAATTGCTACAAAAAGTATTGTCATATCTATATTCATATTCATTTAATAAAATCTCTCCTAAACCACTGTCTATAAAAATAATACCTATTCATTAAAGATAGGAGCACTATTTATAAGAAGCATCATCATAATAATCTAATCCTTTAACTTTTTTTATTTCTTCTTCTATCATTTTTAATTTCTTTTGTAGCTCATCAATGTCATCCTTAGGATGTAGTGTTTTAAAGAAAAACTTTTTGGTGAAGTCTGGCATAATAAGACTTATAATCTGACATGAAAAAAGAAGTATGCCAAGTTTAATAAGTAAAAATAAGTCATTTTTTAATTCAAACAAATAATAAGCGATAATAGTAAAAATAACTGAGTTTATTAGTAATGAGATATAAGTAATTTTTTTCTCACGCTTCGTATAAAATAAATACATTTAATCACCTTTCACTTTTTCTATATCCGGCTTTTATGGCATCATCTTCTGTACAAAACATTTCTTCCGCATTTGTCTTATCATAAAATTGTCCACCTGGTACATGATAGATTTTTTCTCCATTATATGTAGTTAAATTCCCTTTTATTTTCGGGTTTTTACATTTTTCTTGGGTATTTTCACTCGATGAACTTTGATTAGAACATCCGTTTAACAACAATATAAACAACAAAGGCAACAATAATAATTTTTTCATTTCTTCCCCTCCCTATGGTTATACTAAATATCAATTCAATAAAATAGGATTATTTTCCTTTATTTTTGATGAATTTATCCATATAGGAAGAAAGATACAAACCTCATATAAATAGTAATAGTTATTGTCGAAAGGAGATGTGTCTATGAATACCAAAGCTCAGATCATTAGATATGGGAATTTTTTATATACCTATTCTTTATCATCGTCAATAACTCAATCACATTTTCGTCCACGTCATCATTTCTATGTTCATAGCAATCCTTAATAAATTCTTTTACAAATGACCTCATTGGTTCTTTTAATTCTTTCACCATCTCTTCAATTGTCATTTTCTCAATCCTTTATTTATAAATAGCAAAAACCCTTCTCATTCGTCGAGAGGGGCTTTTTCATATTCCAAAAGTTTTTCAATTAATACACCTATTGGTAAATCAAGAGCAGAAGCCATTTTTAAAAGTGTACCTAATTTCATGTTTTCAATTGGAGTATTTTTTTGGACTAAATTTGAAAATACCGATTCCCTTATACCACTTTTCTTTGATAAAGAATAGCGAGTTATACCGTATTCCTTACAAAGTAAATCTATAGCGTGCATATTATCACTTCTTCCTTCTATCCCAATATTTTTTTCTTATCCAGACTATACAGAGAATGCCCACAACAATAATTAAGGATACATTTACTACGTTTTCAATCATATAAATTATGGTATACTGTTATGGAGAAGTAGGGGATTAACCCCCACGTCTCATTTTCTGATTTTCTAGTCGTAATTTCTCGGCTTCTTGTTTCGATTTCGTTCCGTCGTGCCAGACTTTTCGAATCGTTGCTATGCCGGTTATTACGGCTATTATTTTTAACAGTAGTACCATTTGTCCACCTCCTTTCTATATTTATATTATACTACACTATAATGTAGTAGTCAACTATTTTATACCAATTAATCTATTTGTTGGTATATTTTTTTACTTGAATAAGGAACAAATGTTCGTATATAATAAGAACGATAGTTCGTATTTTGAGGAGGTCTAATCGATGAAAAGTTTATTAATGAGGGCTGTAGAATATGACGAAAAGCTTGAAATGATTTATCAATCCAATAAAGGAGAGATAACCCAACGCATTGTTAAAGTTGAAAAAGTTGGAGAGGATTATTTGCGTGCCTATTGCTTCACAAGAAACCAGGTTCGTACTTTCAACATAAGTAACATTTTATCGATTGGACCTCTTAGAAAACATAGAAGGGGTGCATAGGGTGGATATTAAAGATCGTGGAATAAAAAAGTGGCAAGGATTCTTCATGCCTGAACATGTAGAAGGCTTAAAGCAAATGTGGATTGATGAAAAGAAAATTCAGATGCCAATATTAGACGATTATCAAATTCAGGAATTTGAGGAACGAATACATTTTGCTAAAGAAAATAAAATTCCAATTGAGTTTACCGTGTATGACAATGGATTTGTTGAGAAGATAACTGGTATTGTTCATTCTGTGGACCAAATAAAGCAAAGAATAAAGCTTATTTTGGATTTTAATGAAGTTGAATATATTTTGTTCAGCGAGATAATGAACGTCCGAATAAACAATTAAAACCGCCCATTTATGGACGGTTTATTTAAATAACTTATTAAGCATTTTCCCCGTGGCTTTCCCAGCTGCTTTTCTTGCGATTCTTTTCCCTACAGTGCCTTTTTGAACTGCGTTTACATCTCCTAATATTTTGGCTGTTCCATATAAGGCTTTTCGTATTTTGTTAATGCTGCTCATGGTATCATCCTCCTTTATTTTAATTCTACGCCTAAAAGATATCGAGGTTTCATCCTTCTTCCACTTTATCATAAAGATCATCAACTTGAACCCCTAATAGTTCCGCTAACTGAAATGCCTTTTCTAAAGATGGGATGCTTTTACCTGTACTCCAATTAGAAAGTGTATTTGCTGATACTCCAAGTACCTTTTGCAAATATTCTCTCTTATATTTGGATTGTTTTATTAACGGACCAATATTACTTTTTAACATATTTATCACCTATTATTATATTTCTCTAAAGGAATTGATATCCCTTTCAAAAAAATACTTACAAAAAAATACAACTAATTTTGTGAAAGACATGCAAGTTTAAGTTCATTCGCCCATACACTGTATTAACGCGATAGCTAAACAGTAGAAAAACAGTACCTATATGAATTCTGCTAGTTACCTACTTCTTTTCATAAACAGATTCATCTGAGTATCACTAATGCATTTGTACAAAGATAAACGCTTGTATATCAACAAAAAGAGAATCTGTTAAACAGGAGAAGGAGGTGATATTGATGATGAATTACGACACTATGCATGAATCCATTAAAGAAAATGTTGGTTTAGATGTCCCTTTTAAGAAGTTGAAATTTATTTACGAAAACGCAGAATGGAGGCAAGTGAAGCCACAATATGACTTATTAAATAATTTTCATGAGATTGATAGTGTTTGTTCTAATGGAAATTTTCTACAAAGTGCTGATTGTGTTGCGGATTATTCCATATGGACCGGAATGAAACAATTTAAACCTACTGAAGACCTTTACCAATTCATTCATTATCATGCTGCTACTTTAAAAACACAGGTAGACCGCGATATTATCAAACCTCTTAATCATGTATTTTCGATTATGGAAACACATATGACAGGACCTATGTCGGATTTTATTTTAAACTGTATTGAATTTATAGGATGTATCTTAGGTTTAGGAGGATAATTAAATGTTTTCTAACAACAAAATAGAGGTCATTTCATTCAAGGATTTTATGAGCCGGCCAGCCCATCCCATTGAAAGAAATACACCTCTACAAACAAGTATATACTCATTTTTTCCACCTATTACATTAAAAGCTCTTTTTCCATTACACGACCCAACCTTTTCACTTTTCATCTTGGCATGTGGAACTGTTATTGTTTTTGCAATAACAGAAAAAATATTTGCGGTCAATGGGTTAAACGGAATTGCTAGCAGCATATCAAGTTTCTTAAAATTCGCTTTCCCTATTGGATCCTTTGGAATAATCTTCTGGTTCTTATTTCATATTTAAGGGGATGAAAATAATGAGTGTTTTAGAGGTGGTAGCAAAGTTACATGAGAAAGCTCAACTTAAAAAAGCTTTTAAGAATGCTGGATTAATAAACAAATATAAAAGCGGAGATAAAGAAATCCTGATTTATCCTAAAATCCACAGTGTTCAATTTGATAAAAAAGATAAAAAGACTATCTATACTTTTTCACTTTTAAATGGAATGGATCCTAAGGAAGTGAAGAAAAAAGAATATGTTTTTCAACAGCATTTTGGAAAAAACATTGAAATGGAAGGAGATTTGAAAAAGTTTGTTTTAAAGGTCTACCAGAAGTCTATGCCAAAGGAATTAACCTATAAATTTAGCGAAATACAGCCTATTGTAGCACACTTTAAACTTGGAATAATTGCTGGTATGAACAGGAATGGGCAATATGTCGCTTTTGATTTATTAAAGCATCCTCATATTTTAATTGCTGGAGAAACAGGTTCCGGTAAGTCCACACAGTTGCGTTCTATCATTACAACCCTTATAAAAACGAAACGTCCAGAGGAGATGGAATTGTATTTGGCGGATTGTAAAAAATCAGAGTTTCATATTTTCCGTAAAGTAGAGCATGTTCAATGTGCGTTGAGTCAACCCAGGGACATTAGGAAGATGCTGCAGCACATTAAAAAGGAATTAGATGAACGAAGCGACTTGACTGAAACGTTTGAAGTAAGTCATGTTGATGATCTTCCGCAAGAACATAAACGTCCTTATATTGTGGTTTGCATTGATGAGTTTGTAATGTTGCGTAAAGATGAAACAATTATGGATATTCTTACTGAGATTGTAGCCATTGGAAGGACTCTTGGAGTATTCGCCATCCTCTCTATGCAGCGTCCAAATGCTCAAGTCTTGGATACTACTGTCCGCGCCAATCTAACAGTTAGCATGGGTTTTAAATTAAGAGATAAAGTTGAATCACGTATCGTAAATACTCCCAATGCTGAAAAAATCGAAGTCAGTGGACGGTTTATTATGAACAGTGACAAATTATTTGAATTGCAAGCTCCTTATCTCGATATTGAAAAAGCAAAAATATTATTAAATCCATTCTATGTTTCTAAAAAAGAAGTTAAGGAAGTTATGGATGAGCAACCACAACTATCAGAAAAGGATGTGTTTAATGATGTTAACGAATAGGGATAAAGCCATTATTAAAGACCTCAATAAATTCCGTGTAATGGATCGTGACTCGATAGCAGAATTACATTTCTCTAATTTAAAAAATCCCCAATTAGCTGCTAATAATGTTTTGCTTAGGTTATTTCGTGATGGTCAAATTCAAAGATCAGTATCGTTTTTTCCATATGTATATTTTGGCCCAGAAGTACAAATTAAGAAAAACTCACAGAAAATATCCCATTTTTTAGCCATTCTCGATGTTTATAAAGAACTTCGTAAATTAGGAAGTTTAGAATCCTTTTTAGTCGAGCCAAAGTATGGGAATAAATCAGAATACGCAGAACCAGATATTTATTGTTTTTTCCGCAAAACTCCATTCTTTATCGAAGTTCAAAGAACGATATATTCGGAAAAACAAATGAATGATAAATTAGATCGTTATGCTGAATTATTTAAAAGTGATATATTGGCAGATAAAAATACTCGCCTCATCATTCTTAGTGAACAACGTTATCCACTTGATGATAATAACTATCCATTTAAAATATTCCAGGCAGAATCATTCACAAAATTTATTGGGAGTTTAAAAGGTAGTACAGTAATACCAGAAATAAAACAACAGAGTATTAAAAGAGTGGTTAATTCATAAAGTCATGGTCAAAGAAAAGCTTGTCCATTAAATTGTTTACAATCCCATTAAAGTACCCATAAATATTCTTAATTCTTTTTCCTGCTTTAATCTTCATAACAAATTCCTTAAATGCTCTTTCACCAATTGCAATTAATTGTTTATCTGTAAACGCTCTGCTACCATCCACATGATTAACGATAGCGTTGTTTTGCTTTACCACTTTCCAAAATTCTTGTATAATTTCCGCCTTTTGATAATAGTAATTTACTAGTTTACTAAATTGTTCTGGAACCCAATAAGCTACAAAATTTGATTGTGAAAATGACACGCTCTTACGTTTATTTATAATTATTTGTTTTAAAGAAATAGAAGTGGTTTTAATGGTCGGACACTTCTTGGACTTTTTAGGTGGTGTCTTGTCGGACACATCATTTTTAGCAGGAATGATTTGTATAGCATTAGCTGTTTGCAGCATATCTTTTTTACGCTTCATTGGTACTTGACGGATCATTCCTAAGTCTTCTAATTTTTTCATTAAACGTTGAACAGTTTTATAGGAGAATTCAAGTTTTTCTGCAATAGTGTTTTTAGACATATAGCTCACACCGATTTGTTTGCAGCTATGCCGTTTTAAAAGTTCCAGTAATGCAATTAGTCTAGCTTGTACATCAGAACGTGATACAGATGATTTAATGATATCTCTGTATGTTCGAATTGTTTTGTTCATATCCTCGATATTTTCAAATGTAGAAAGATTGTGGAAGGCATCTACACTTGCAATTACATTGATTTTCTTTTTCATAGTTCACTGTCTCCCTTAATGGAAACAAAAAAGCAACGGCCTGTTTTAAGCAAACCGTTGCAAATAAACCTGTGATGTAATAAACTACACCTAAGGGTACAGCAAGTGTTTGCCTGGTCTAGTCAGGCGGACGGTATAAGAGTGCTACCAACACTACTTATACACGCTGTGCTTTTTTGTTTTATATTTTTTGGGTGGCAAAAATAAAAATTCCACCTATTTGCCACCATTGAGCAAATTTCACCTAGTTATTTTAAGTTTTAATTAATGTTATAAAGTTTTGGTGTTTCAAAAAGATACCTGTTATAAATATTGCTTTTAGTTTTAATAAGTTGTATTTGGTTTAACGTAGTTTATTAAAATCAACAAACGGCGCATGTTGAAGCAGTAGCCTTATTAACCTTGAAATCGTAAACTAAAAATAAACACTTTCGATTCCAGCCCTGATTTTGTGAAAAAAATTTTTCCGATTTCAGGGCACAATTCTTTTAAGTCCTTGTCACTTCAAGCCCTTTCCAATTTTTTGCCGAGAGCAGAATTTTAGAAAAGATTATTTTAACTCCCGAAAAAAATGAAATCATAAAGTAATCTCAATGAGACTTCTTTATCAATCTTGTGTAGTAAGATTTATTACCAATCCATAACAGTTGTATATTTTTTCTATTTAAATTTTTCATAAATATTTTAGTATAAATTTATAGAACCTCTTAAAGAAAATGTTCGTCTACGATTAAGATGAACACTACCTCATAGAGATGATATCTTTCCAATCAAAAGTTTAATTAAATAAAGTATCAGAATAAAGGGGATTCCAAAAGGAGTGAGGTTATTGGGTCTTGATGTTTTGATATATGATAAGAACGACAAAAAAATAAACACATACGAAATAACAGAAGCCTTACACAATGAAATATTTAACTCGAAGAAGTTATGGAGGAGCTATCTAGAATTGAGGAAAATAAGTGATTATTATCTTTCAGATGCAACATTTGAAGGACAGGCACTTAATGGGTTAATCACTGATTTAGAAAAATACAAGATGTATATTAACGAAAATAACCAAGGTGAGTATCAAAGTCTTATTAATGAAATTTCCAATCCATCCATAAAAAAAATATTTGTCGGAGGAGATTGAAAACAAAAAGTATTGGCTTTATTTAACTAAAGGGTTTAAGGTCCAGTTACCAATTTGGTTGCTTTTTCTTATTTGACTGCAGTTTGGTTAAACAACAATATCATAAAAAAGAGGATTACTAGCTTTTGTAAAGAAAGAGTAAATAATAAAAAATGGTGAGAGGATGAAGAACATTTGGAAGCAAATAACCATATCATTCAGATAAAGCCTTGGGAGAATAATGACCTTGATTTACTTTTTCTTATAAACGCTCCAGAAATGACGCAGCATCTTGGAGGTCCAGAGAGTAAAGAGCAGATTTTGCAGCGACATAAACGATATCTTGAACTGGGTAATAGGGGACGTATGTTCAGCATTAAATTGTTACCAGAATTAGAACCAGTAGGTTCTGTGGGTTATTGGCAAACTACTTGGAATAATGAAAGTGTATATGAAACTGGATGGAGTGTTCTACCCTCTTATCAAGGGAAAGGAATAGCTACAAAAGCGGTTAAGTTAGCAATTGAAGAAGCATCTAGGGAGAACAAATATAAATACATCCACGCATTCCCATCGATTGATAATCCTGCTTCTAATGCAATTTGTCGGAAGCTCGACTTTCAGTTTATTTCTGAATGCGAATTTGAATATCCTCCAGGATGCTTTATGCGTTGCAATAATTGGCGATATAACTTAATTGGACAATAGCTGATTTTTCAGTTCTTAATTTTGATAAAAGTATGCGAAAAAATTTACTTAAGCTAACGAATGCATTTCTGAAATAAGGGATGCTTTTTTGGGATACGCTGTCCATATATTTCCCTTCCAATTTATGACGATTTTAATTTTCTTTTCTTCTTTAGTTCCTATCTTTTTACCGAGATTTGCAATAATGATAAATGATAGTGTTATTAAGATCTATACTTATATTTCTGGAATTTAAGCATTCCTTAATTCCAGTTCTTACAGAACCTTTACTTGTAGTATTAAATTTTGTCCATCTTCCGACTCCATTTGCTTAGGCCATATTTGACACTGAAAAGCTAGTAGCTTTCTTTATTGTACTTTTCTTCCAATACTTCAAATGAATTAGAATGATAACCATTTATAATACTCTCAGATCACTTTATTTCCTGAGAATATATAAAACTGAAGTACTACCTATATTTCTTTCTTTTATGTTAATACTCAAGAAATCTATTTTTCAAGTTTCTCCAAAGTACTCTATTCCTTTTTCCGCTCATTTGCCCTGTTTGTTAATCAAAAAAGCTACGCTCAAACGCAGCTCCTTTTTTTTCATCTTGGGCATCTTTGCTTTATTTAGTACTCTTTTTCAAGATAATATATTCTATTATAAAAAAGAAAGCCAAGACAAGGGTAGTTAAACTCGCCGAAACATTTTGATTAAGTACCCCCTTAAATCCTAAAGTAAGAAATATAACAACAATCAAAGTCACTACAATTCTTAGTACGAATAATTTCCCCTTATATAAATTCCCCATAAAATCACCACTAATATTAAAATGCAGTTCTTGTTTAACCAAATAGTGACAATAAATATCCTTTCGACCTATAAAATTTATTCAAATTATTCCTGTGATATATGATATTCTTTTTGAAAAACTTTGATTCTTTTTTGCACTAATCTCAATAAAAACAGGATTTTATTCAAACTTTATTATAAATTATCAGCCTTTATTCTAAATAATCAATCTTTATAAAACTACATCTTCATAACGTTTTGAACACAATATAAAATATAACTGAAAAATTCAAAAAATTAGAAGGATTGTAGCGGATGTTATAGAATTATTTAATTCGTTACACCAAACTGATTTCAAGGGGGTGGAATGGTATGGGTAATTTACTATGGTGGCTTATTCGTTAATTGTTGTTTCTGGTGGTTTAACAGTATCAAAAGGTAACGACTGTTATAAGTTGAAGAAAAAATGCTCCTATTCTTTGAGAGGCAACTGAAAAACTTACGTTTTTCAGTTGCCTCCACCACAGTAGGGGGAAGTTTTACTATAAAAATAGGTTATTATCATTTCCGTTGAATGATTTATCGCTATTATGATGCTAACCTTGATTTAGAAAGAGTTTATGCATATAACTTTACCCAACAACATTAAACAAGATAAGAACTGGAATTTGTAAAAACAGATTGTTGGTATATGTGCTTTGATGAAGAGTATGCCTTATTTCAAAAGGGTAACGAAATTAAGGTGTGAAAGTTTTGGATATACAAGTCCAATTTGTCGAGGTCATGATTGGTTTTTCAAATAGCAGTATAAAAACTTACAATGAGTTCAATATCCAGTTTGAATCAGCAATCTTTCTTAGAGTAAATTTTACAAAAAACATATAATGTTCCATTAGAATGGAATATGTTTGGATAGGATAACGAGTATACCAAAGATTAAGGGTAACAGAACTAGATAATCTACTTAAAAAGTGATAAATAAAACTAAAGAAGAGCAGGAAATCCAACCTACTCTTCATAACGGGTTCTTATTCCTCTTCACTAAAATAATCGGATAATTGGCTTTTTAAGCGTTCTAATTGAATGATTTGTGAATGAGGAAACCCATCTTTATTTGTTTTTTGAGAACACATCCAGCACGAACAATGTACTTTCCCTTTTGCAAAATAGCCTTTGGAGGGTACATACCATCCGTTATGTTCTGCAATTTTAGCTTTGCGCTGAATTGTTCTTCTTCGCTGATGTCGATAATAAGATCGACTGCGATTTTTTTGATGTGGTTTCAATTGCCATCAACTCCTTGGGATAAGGCTCAGCCTGTAAAAGTCCCCCAAGAAATTTTAAACTCTACAGGCTGAGTATGATGGCAATAAGTCTGGTGAGAAAATTCAAGTTTATAACCCCCTGTATTTTTTTTCTTTATTATACATAATTGCTTAAATAACTTGTCAATCTGCTAGCAGTCATATTCAATAGGAAAAAATCCACCGTTAAGATAAAGAATTGTTAATATACCTATTCAGAATAACAGTGAAAAGTTAAACAATAGACATTCAGTGTGTACATAATATATTTTTAGAATGATAATGGTCTCTTAAGATAACCTAATCCAAGTTTAGTTCGACTTGCAATTCATTTAAAGAAAAACAACTAACCGCAACCGGGTGTTGCCTATTCATGTTGCTTATAGCGAAAAATGGATTAAAGGTATAGTAAAAAAATATGGTGATTAAGTTAAAATATAGGAATTTTTATAGTTTCCATATATACTTATAGCGGGAATATTGATATATCTAACCATGCAAGAAGCACAGGTTAAATATTATTCAGCACAAATTAAATTATATTTAGGAGGCTGCTATGCTTACTATTGGTTATATTGGAAATGGAAAAAGCACGAACAGATATCATCTGCCGTTCGTACTGCAAAGAGAGAATATAAGGGTAAAAACCATTTATCAAAGAAATCCTAAGCATGAAAGTTGGGATAGGATTGCAGGAGTAACTTATACTTCTAATTTAGATGAATTATTAAATGATAAGGACATCCAGCTCATTGTGGTTTGTACAAGAACGGACAGTCATTATGAATACGCAAAATTAGTGTTAGAACATAATAAAAACTGTTTAGTTGAAAAGCCTTTTATGGAAACCTCAGAACAGGCAAAAGAAATATTTGCGATAGCAAAAGAGAAAGGCTTGATTGTTCAGGCTTATCAAAACAGACGTTTTGATAGTGATTTTTTAACTGTTCAAAAGGTCATTGAAGAAGGCAAATTAGGGGACCTACTGGAATTGGAAATGCATTACGATTATTATCGTCCCGAGGTGCCAGAGTCTGTTCATTCTTTTGATCCTATTTCATCGTTTTTATATGGACATGGCTGCCATACACTGGATCAGGTTATCAGCTATTTTGGTAAACCAGATCACATACACTATGATGTAAGGCAATTACTTGGCCAAGGAAGAATGAATGATTATTTTGATTTAGATTTGTATTATGGTCGGCTAAAGGTTTCTGTAAAATCGAGTTATTTCCGTCTGAAAGAAAGGCCAAGCTTTGTTGTTTATGGGAAAAAGGGATGTTTTGTGAAGGAAACGAAAGATCGTCAAGAAGAACATTTAAAGTTATTTTATATGCCTGATAACAAAGATTTTGGTATAGATACTATAAAACATTATGGTGTACTAACATATATTGATGATGAAGGTACAATCCATGAAGAAACAGTGAAATCTGTTAATGGTGATTATGGAAGAGTATATGATGATTTATATGAAGCGATCATAAATGGTAAGGATAAAACCATTACAGATGAACAAACACTGCTGCAAATGGAAATACTAGAAACTGGAGTTAAAAACTTAAAGTGAAATTTCTTATGTAATGGTGAAAAAAGTCACGTAATGTAATAGGGAATGCTAGTCAACAATGGGGAACCTTGACAAGGTTCCCCTTAGTTAACATATAGCGAAAATTTGGCCAACAGATTTCAGTATTTTATTCACCAGAACATGTACTTGTTTGTTGTT
>Ga0224731_1085_pt1 | contig 14569 bp, 11 predicted proteins | sample IA1ulk_2_FD_161639 | JGI IMG/M metagenome (GOLD analysis project Ga0224731, IMG submission 161639) | Enriched cells from agricultural soil in Iowa, United States - IA12soil_GW_FP2(bulk) | ecosystem: Environmental > Terrestrial > Soil > Agricultural land | place: USA: Iowa | collected 2017-05-08 | reverse complement strand
GCCGGAGATGATCGAGCGTGGGTATATCTACATCGCGCAGCCGCCGTTGTTCAAGATCAAGGCGGGCAAGGACGAGCGGTATCTGAAGGACGAGAGCGAGGTTAATGCTCACATCCTCAAGCTCGCGTTGCAGGGTTCGGAACTGTTGGCTTCTGAGAATGCAACGCCGATTACCGGCGATGCGTTGGGCGAATTGGCTCGGGCTTATTTGCTGGCGCAGGCGGTGGTGAACCGGTTGAGCCGCTTGTATGACGCGGGCGCGCTAGAGGCTGTGATGGACGGGGTCGTTATTGACCTTTCCAGCGAGGCGGCCGCTGAGACATCGGCTAAAGCGCTTGAGGCTAAGCTTCGCGATGATGCTCTGAAGCCCGAGGTTAGGGTTACGACCATGTATGACCCGGTGCGTGAATTGCGCTCGCTGAAGGTCGCGCGGACGCATCACGGCAATCAGAAAATCTGCGTTTTCGATGAATAGTTTCAAATTTATGCCGACTTCCAGCAGTTGGGGAACACCGCGAATACGTTTAAGGGGTTGATTGGCGCTGGCGCCGTTATCAAGCGCGGTGAGCGGAGTATGGCTGTTACTGACTTCAAGTCTGCGATGAAGTGGTTGCTGGCTGATGCCGAACGCAATATCTCGAAGCAACGCTATAAGGGGCTCGGTGAGATGAACCCCGGGCAGCTTTGGGAGACTACGATGGACCCGACCGTGCGTCGTCTTCTTCGTGTGCAGATTGAGGATGCTATCGCGGCTGATGGCATTTTCACGACGCTGATGGGGGATGATGTTGAGCCGCGGCGGGCTTTCATTGAGTCGAATGCGTTGAGGGCGGGGAATATTGATGTTTGAGTTTGGTTGTCGGTTCTCAAAATTGGTGAAATTTTTCTCGCAGGGCTGACGAAATTTCTCAAAGTTCGTGAGAACCAAGACTGGTTGATTCTCACGAAAAATACCGGCGAATCCACCTAGAACGGAAAAGGTGGCCGGGCAAAAGCGCCATGCGACACATGGGAAATCATAAGAGCAAATGAAGCACCCTTGCCTCCTGCCATTCGACGACGTGGAAATGGCGCCCGAACGACCGGGTTTGTACGCTTGGTACGGGCGAATATATTCGCCCGCAGGCGATTACAAGCGTGAGCTTGATGAGCTGGGAAAGGACCTAGGAGAACAGCGTTTCCGTGAGTTGCTGGCCAAACACATGCTCCGATTTCAGCTTGCGCCCTTCGAAATACGCGGTCGTAGTCATTTCGGTGTCGATTGGCGCGGCGCAATGCAAGACCGAAACCGCGACAATCTGCAAGACTTGCTGCTGGGACGAGTTTCAGCCGACGCAAAACTAAATGATGAGCAGAAGGGCTTCACCAAGAACCTTTCGTTCGTCACCAAGGACGAAAAACGCCGAGCCTCTCTCGCGAAACTTTTGACTGAGGTTACACCGCTGCTAACGGCACCGATATATGTCGGTGTAACGAAGAACCTTCGAGTTCGGCTGTGCGAGCACGCGAAAATGTTTCGCGATTTGCAGGACGGCATTGGGTCCGACAAGGCGAAATTAGAAGCGTTACAGCGGAAAGTCGACAATGAGGGTGCAGAGTTTGCGCATCGGGCCATCGCGAGCGACTTTAGTCCGGACCACCTGTGCGTAGCGACACTAGATGTATCCGAAGTACTTGGGAACAACTTGTCAGATGACGAGCTACGTCAGCTGGCAGGCGTGGCTGAGTGGCTGATCAACCGCTGGCATCGCCCTTTTGTAGGAAGACGATGATGAAAAAATCCAATGAAAGCGATAAAGAAGTCGAATACCAATTGCTACAGTACGGCACGTGGGGCCGCTTCGTTACGCCCGCCGGGACTGTTGAATTCCTTGAGACAAAGGCACGCATTGGCGCCGCGGCTAAGGATCGGGAAAAGCGGCTGACACAACAGTTGCGGCCAGTGCGGGAAGTATTGCCGTCGCAAGTTATGGATTTTAATCAACTCCTTCAGCGCGATTTGGATGACCATCGCGTCGCTACGGGATTGGTTCCTTATATTTTGGAACAGTCTTCGGTTGGGCCGGGTTTCTTCCCTCCGATACTTGCGGCTCTCTTGCCCTTTGATGGAACGGACCCGATACCGTCCTTCCCGGAGCGTGAAGACGTGGACCGCTGGGACGACAAAATTGGCTGGTGGCAAGGATACCGCTTCGGTGAATCATTTCAATTCGAGCGCATGCAAGCTCAAGGGGAGCATATCGACCACGACATTAAATTGGGTCGGTTGTCGTGGAACCCGGAAGACGCGCGCCTAGTGGTTATCGACGGCCAGCACCGCGCTATGGCGCTGCTAGCCGTGGACCGCACCCTTAATAACTCTTGGGGGCAAAGCGGCGAAAAATACAAGTATTTCTACGAGCCGCATATCCAGAGATTTTTGGCGAGCAAGACGGCTGAAGAAAAGAAGCAGCTATTCGCCAATCTTGAGTTTCCCGTGACGATTGTTTGGTTTCCCGAGGCCAATGGAGCCGATCGAGATCATCACGCTGCGGCTCGCAAGCTTTTCGTCGACGTAAATCAAAACGCGCGCGCTCCGAGCGAGTCTCGTTTGCTTCTGCTTTCGGACGGAGACTTGTTGAGCATTTTTACACGTGAAGTCTTGAATCAGTTCCGAAAAGGAACGGCAAAACTGCCGATCTGTGCTGTTGAGTATGATCATCCGGGTCGCGATCAAACATCAAGTTCAAAGTGGAGCGCAATCTCTAACGTCATCACGCTAAGGGATTGCTTGAGCCGCGCTGTTTTCGGACCGGCAAAATTTTATACAGATCTTTCCTTGTCGTTCGGCAGTAAAGAAAGCGAGTCGGGCCGCGCGGATTTCATGCGGAAAACGCTCGAAATTGCCAGTGAAATTGGTGAAACGATTGATGATCTTAAGCGGGACGAGATTTCTAATACTGAATTCCCGATTAGTCATCTCGATTTCTTCAACAAACAGTTAATGAAGGGCTGGGGAAACTTTATAGCCCGAGCGCTTGGGGAAATTTTGCCATATGCTGCCCACGGCGCCGCGATTGCGCTGTTGAGGGACAACTGGGCGACGGCTGGCTCGACAGATTCACTCGCAAAAGATGCGCTTTTCGAGGGGGTCGGGATGTATTGGACGATCCGAGATAGCCAGCGGCATTGGGTAAATGCCAATCAGCTGAGACAAGAGATCGGGGAGAAACCCTTTGAGAAAACTGATGTTGTAAAAACTTGGGAAACAATTGTCCAAAAGCAAGGTGAGTTTCAGAAGCTTAGAAGCAAATTATACGTTGGTCGTGACGACGAAAATGCTGTCTTGACATCTAATGAGGCTTTCGACGTATTTGCGACCAATGCATGCCAACTCGGGCTCGTGCTAGCTGCAAGAACGCTGGTTTACCGGAGTGGGATCCAATTGTCCGGAATGGACTCGTTTACCTCAGCGTTCATCGCCGCGGTCAATGCAGCAATTGCGGGGGGGACAAAAACTGGTTTTGGACGCCGGACTGTCTTGTCGAGAAATCAAGAGCATGCGTTAAACCGCATTCCGAAGCTCGATACCCCGTACGCGGTTTACTTTCGGTATTTCTGGTTTGAGCTGCTCTGTACCCCAGAAGCCGCCGCAGCCATTGAGTCTGTAGTTGAGCCGCAGTTGCTGGAAACTGCGCGGGACGAAACTCGGGGCGTATACGCGAGCTATTTAGTCCGCGAGTGGAAGAAGGCGTTGAAACGCACCAATCCGGGAAAAACCGACAAGGAATTGCAAGCAGAAGCCGAAAAAGAAGTATCGGAAACGCTGCAGAAATCCTTATCGAGATGGTTTGGTGTGAAAAAGGCGGAATTTGAAGCGTGGCAGCAGAAGACGCCTGCTTCAAGCGAGATACAGTCGTCGTCGCTGGGCGATGACGGTAATGGATCGTCCGAAGACCTCCAGGTGAATGAACTGACCGATGACACCGAGCCGGCGAGCTTCGAGGAACTGCTTGAAAAGAAAATCGAACCGGACTAACGCGGGAAGCTTGCTTTGGGCGTGCGAGAGGCTGTCCAGCCAATCGCTGACCCAAAGGGGCCAGCCATCTCCACGGCGGTAACAGGGACAAACGATGAATAGGTCGCCGGATAGACTAGAGCTCTTTAAGCACAGGCTTGCGACAAAGCTAGAAGCTCAAAAGTGGAGCTACCGAAAGCAAGAGCTCGAGTACCTTGAAGCCGGGCAGCACCTGCGTGCACTGAATCAGATCATGTGGCAAGTGCCAAGCATGGCTATCGCTGTTACGGGCGGGCTGTGGTATGGAGTCACGACGATTGATGCGGATCGTCCGAAGATTGGCATCCTGTTACTTGCGGCGATCGTCGATGTAACGACAATCTTCGTCATTAAACGGTTGCGCTATGTAATTGAGAAGCAAATCAAAATCCAACGGAGTTTTGCTGCGGATTTGACAAACAAGGGTGAGCGGGACCGCGTCGTCGTTCGCTACTGGTCCATATTGTTACTCGCGGCTTCAGCGCTCAGCCTAGGTGCACTCATTGACGTGTCGCAGCTTTCAAAGAAGAAAGAGGAGCTCAATCGTGCTTCACGATGTTCTTTTGAAGCCACTTTGGACGTTGGACTGTCCTCCGTCGCGCCCACGTCTTCGCCGATCGCTGTTAATCGAAAGCACATTCAACTCGGTAAGAAGCAATGTCCTTAACGGGTTGGCGCGCTTACGATGAGGCGAGTGACGACTATTTTGACAGCTATGAGAAACTGGCGTTTGCGAAGATACACCGATCGCTGCTCCCTTTTCTGCCTTCTAAAGGGGCAAATTGCCTTGACGTCGGCGCTGGCTCCGGACGCGATAGCGCCGCACTAGCAAAACGCGGATTTCTAGTAACGGCGGTTGAGCCAAGCGCCGGTCTAAGAGCGCTAGCTGAACGACGTCACCGCAATCAACGTATCCGATGGATCGATGATCATCTGCCGCTGCTTGCGAAGATACGGGGGATGCCTGAACGATACGCCTTCATACTCTTGAGCGCTGTGTGGATGCATATTTCACCGGAAGATAGACATCAGGCTTTGTCCACGTTGTCAAGTCTCGTACAAAAAGACGGCTGTATCGCGATAACACTTCGGCTTGGTACTCCTGACGAAAATAGACCGCTGTATCCCGTGGATACAGCGGAACTTTTGGAGGGAGCACACCAACATGGTCTTAGACCGATATACGTTAGTCGGCTGACGAAGGATCCTCTACGTAGGGCTGGCGTGAATTGGCAAAAGGTGGTTTTAACAAAAGTCTGCGAAGCTAATGGCGCAGGATGGTCTCAGAAGAAGTCCGCAATCCTGTGACGAGCCTTTTCTGTGCGCTCCTCAACGGCTTCAATTCTGCTAGACAATGTTGCCCTGAGGTCTGGGAAAAACAGAGCGCTCGCGGTTGTTGGTGCTCAGCCGGATGTGGTCGCGAGAGCACGCGCTAAGTCGGCCAAGAGATCATCCTCGCGCCGGCTAGCCAGATACGACAGCCCGCGATGAGCGTGGTGCAGCAGCGCTTCCCGAATAGTCTCTGGCGATACTTCTGAACCCTCAGATAAGAGGCGTGCCACCAAGAGATTGTAGTAGAGCGACTCATTGGAACCTGTGAGGGTGCGCCAGTCGATTTCGATTCCTCCTGCGAAGTTGAAGTTTTCCCTTGGCGGTACACTGGGGTTAGCCAAGGAAAGGCAAAGCGCGTGGCGGCATAAGGTATTGTTGTGTTCGATACCGGTACGGCGTTTCAGCGCAATCAACTGGTTTTTGGCTGCTGCCGTTAATTTTAGGCGTTCAATCATGCCGGCTCCATTGCAGCCGAAGAAACCGGCGTGGAGTAAGCAACGGTACTGCTTGAGTCGTCGTTAAAATCCAATACATACTCTCGACGTGTATGGGGCTTAAGGGCTTCGTGCACCGCGCCGTCCACCTCTTCATCAGTAGATAGCACCATAACTTGGTGCGAAACGGTTGCAAAGAAGCGCTTGATGAGCGACGTGCGATGTTGCCGGTCGAGCCGAGCCAGCGGTGTATCCACAACCACAGGGAAACGCCCCTTTCGTTCCTTAATCAACGCACTTAGCACCGATATTGCCAATATCTGCCGCTCGCCCGCGGAAAGGCGGTCCATAGGTAATTCTTGACCTTTGGTATCCTCTATTGTTACGCAATAGGTTGTGGGGTCGACGATCACCCGCGAAATGAGTTTTCGCTTACGAAGGAGACTTTTGAATTCTGCCGTTATCATTTCCGATAGCCAGTTCGCCTTAGACGCCAGCAGTCGCTCTTTGAATATTGTCATCGCGCGCCGCGCCCGTCCTGCGGCCTCCAGCCCTTTCGCCTCCAACGATCGATCTTTAAAGTCTGCGTTCAGCCGAACCCGCGACGCGTTGAGCCGAGCCTCCACATGATTCAACGTCGCCTGTGCTTCAGTTAATGCCTGCGTGATATCCGCTAGTTGCTGTTCGGCCGCAGCGACAGCTTGCGACCTACCCTGCATCTTTTTCAGAATCTCAGCGAGCTGCTCTTCAGCTGGTACCTCGCCAAGCGCGCGCTCGCATTTGTCCAATTCGCCGCGCGCGGATTCAAACGAGCGCAACGACCCACGGACTTGTGCGAGAGCACGGTCGAGGCGCGGCGCAACCTCCGCAGGATCTGCTCCATTCTCAAGTAACGGCTTCCTGTGGCGGGTACCACGTACTTTGTCCAAGTCACGCTTAAGCAGATCGCGAACGATTTCAACGGAGGCATCGGATCCTTGGCTCACTAACGCCTCAAGAATTCGACGATCTCGCTTCTTGAATTCCTCGGCGAGCAGTTTGGCATGTACAGCTTGCCGGTCAATCTCCGATTGCTCTTTATATTGCCCCCAGAGTTTATGCAGCCACGCGACAGGCAAAACAGGATCTGATATCACGTCGACCAGTGAGCTCCGCGCTGAGCTAACGCGTGCCTTAGCGCTTATAGCATTCGCCCGAATTTCGGCCGCTTGTTCATAGGCAGAGAGTCCGCTGCGACGAGCCTCGGACATATACCGCTCCAAGGCTGTCTGCGCTTGATCTAGTGTGTTGCGCGTTGCGGCTTGTGCCTGATGAAGATCTGCACATTTCTGTACCAGGGCCTCATTTTCGCGTTCGAGCTCAAGGAGATTTGCTCGCGCCACTTCATACCCGTTGGAACCTTCCTTATTACGTAACGCTGCTCGCCGTTCCACGGCCTTCAGATCGTTACCGAGGACATCAATGCCACCGATCCCCAGAAACACCTCAGTGGCTCGTCGTAGGAGATCGGGAAGTCGTTCCGGATTCGCTAATGCTTCAATTTTCTCGCCGTCGAAAAGAAAGAGCTGCACCAGCTCTGCCGGAAGTATGTTTCCAATGAATTCGTCCCAGCCATGGGTGAAGTCCAGATCCTCTATACCGTCGGAGGTTACAGAAAATAACTCGACTAAATTATCCGCGCGTCCGGACCATTCGCGGCGAACCCCAAGTTCCTTCCGTGCTCCACCAGCGTCGACGATTACGCCGATCTCAATGACGGCATTGCCAGTGGCGTCCTTCCGCTGCAGACCGCTTACGAGTTGTTCGTATTCTGTACGTCGAACGGCATTGATGGCCCTGGCTCCATACAGTCCAATTTGTAGAGCCGTTAAGAGCGTGGTCTTCCCGCTTCCGTTCAGAGCCTTCACTAGGATTACTGAGCGCGAGGAGGTCACAGACAGGTCCAACGTTTGGCGGTCGCGGAACGGCCCCAAATTTTCAATCGAGATGCTAGAGAAAGTGATCTTTGCCATATTGCTACTTATTGAAGCGAGGATGGGCTAGCGTCAGGACGACCAATCTCACTGTCCAGAATTTCAATTTCAGAGTTAGTGCCGGTCTCCGTTTGGTCACTCGACATCGCGAAGCTGAGCGCCTCATCTTCATTCCTGAAGGCGTGAAACTGCAGAATCTTCTCAAGCTCATCAAGATGCTTGGATCGCTTTTGGGACTGCATCGTCTGAAATTGCGCAGCCAGAAGTGATCTGGCCAACTTATAGAGTTCTTCGGAAGCTTGTGGATCTAGTTCTTCTGACACCTGTTTGAGGATACCCAAATCCGCCTCGTCAAGAGGCATCGGCTCAAGTTCGCGTCCCGGATAAGGCCGTTCGTATACCTGAGAAAAGATGGTGGGTACCAAATCCTCTATCTCGCGTTTCTCCTCGACCCAAATTCGGCGAATCTCATCGAGCTCATCAGTCGAGATTAGCTCTATCGACGCACTCCCATGAGCTTTCGCTGCGTTCTGCACAATCTTCTGCGTTTGGAGCAGCTCCTTAAGTAATTCAGCCCTGTAATCTTGCTTGTAAGGACCATGAACCAAACCATCCTTGAACACGGTCAGCCGGCCGTTCAGGCGGCGGAAGTCGCGCAATGGCCTGTCTTCAACGGCCAAGAAGCGATTTCGATAGTCGAGAATCGGTTGCATCCAACGCTTCTGTTCATCATTTTGAACCATTGCTTGCATCGACTTATCCTGAGTCACCATCGTGCACACATAGCATCCGAATCGGCTATCACCGCAGCTGGGCGTGGAGGTGTCAACCACCACGGGGCATTCAGCGTCCGCTGTCGCTCCGCGATAAATGCTGAACAGCTCTTGATTGTCGACGCCCCACGGATTGGGCTCGGTGATGATGTATTCCCACACATCGTCGCTGCTCCACGTTTCGATAGGTAAATAGACCCAAACTCGCGATAGCCGCGGATCCTTGTTACGGCTGAGACGATTCCGAGTACTGCCGCTGTAATGGTCCATTACCTTGTCTCGTGCCTGGCTCTCTCCTCGGCGCTGCCCCAACACGAGGATAGCCTCGCCATTTGATTCCGAGAGGTCTTGGATGAACTTGGTAGACGCGCTGATTTTCAGACGGTCGGTACACCAGCGGAACTTTGGTCGAGGCGCGGGATAGCCCTTCCCAATCAAGTTCACCCAAAATCGATTTTCAATCGACGGAGTCAGGCGATGCGCCTTGAACGGGAGGTCCTGGTTCGTGGCTGCAAGCTTGATGCACAAAAGGGAGTTTTCGACCCATGCCGCTATCACGGGATTTTCCACGAGCGTGTCGGTACTAATCACGTGTATCGGTTTGTGACGCCGCTCTTTCGGAATGGCGCTTACTGCCTTCCAAATCAGCTGCAACGAAGCAGTCGAATCCTTGCCGCCGCTATACCCGATGATCCATGGTACGGGGTCCGACAGGTAGAGTTCCTGGATCTCTTCAATGATGTGTGCAACGGATGTCGTCACTTCGTACCTCTTTTCTGTCCGCGTCCCGCTGGGCCGCGGGACGCTTGTAGGGCTCGCTCAGCAGCTGATTCATCTTCGGTCAGTTTCAGTCCGAGGACTCGCTTCAACTCATTCGTTGTCAACGTGACGTTCTGGCCAGATTTCGCCATTGCGCCTCCGACCATTGCTCTACCTTCCCAAGTGGTGGCGTTCTTCCTCGACCAGTCAACCGACTGCAACTTTTTGACGCGTCTTGCGAGGTCCGGATTTGGCAACTGAAACAGGGCATGTCCAACGCGACCGAGAGCCTGGAGAACAATTGCGTGAGAATGAATGAAATCGCGCCGCACTTCCCCTGCCGTCATCTTGGATTCGCGCACATAGAGCCATTCCGGGATTTGCTGGCCAACCAATTCCCAATACTCTTGACACTTGCGTGACGCCGCAGTGAAGTCCTCCAGCTCTGCTTCCGACAGCAATTCCACAATCGAGTAATGGAGCGCGCTCAGCGTGAACAGCTTCCGCGATCGAGCGGAAAGTGAAGAGCGCTCGGTTTCGATCAAATTCTTGAACAGCTCCGATGTGAGGCTAAGATGTTTCGCAACGTTCGCCGCCGCACTCCGATGATCGTAAAGAATTCCGAGTGAGGCTGATGGTTTGACCGCATACCGGTTCAGATCCGCGAACATCTGTTGACAGCGCTCGAGACCGCGATCAAGAAAAAACACAACCGCGATCGTCTCGTCGCCCAATTCGGGCGCTGTTGAGAGCGCGGTTTCGATGGCCGCACGTCTATGTTGACCATCATTGACGATGAACCTTGCTTCCATCGACACCGAAAGGGTTCCCATGCGAAACGTCGACGACGTATCTGTGCCAACTGCTTCAAACGTTACGGCGCCATCGATCGACGCAGTAATGGCAGAGAAGGTATAGCTGCTCTTGTTTTCAACGATATAACGCGCGATCTCGGGCACGCGTGCTTTATTCAGCGTGCGCTGTGCTCTTAGCTCAGGCACAAGCTCCTCCTCATCGAAGAGGAACAGCTTAGGCAGCAGACGCATCGGGCACATCGAGACGTAATATTCACGTCCCGCCTGAACCCCCCGAATCGCCGGGAATACGTACGAGAAGTTATTGGCCATAGTACGCGCGATGGTACCATGTTTGTTTATCGATATACAAACGTGTGCAGCTTGGCAGGTTAAACGTCCCCGGAATATCCCTACCGTCGCCGGAACGGACGAGGCGTGCGCCGTCCAGAGTTACCTGTCGTCAGTTCGTAAGCTTGGCCAGCGGGATCGGGGGAATGGCTGACGTGTATAGACAGCTGATCTCCATAGAAATACAGCCGGTCGAATGGCAGATTGTCCATGATCCAGTTTGCAACTTCTCCCATGTCCTCGTCGTCGACGATAAAGTCACACGCAGCTCCGCCGCGATCGCAAATGGGTCGGCCCGCTGAGTCGCATTCGAGCGCCGCGTGTTGATCTAGCGTCGGCGCCACTCTTAGCTTGATATGTTTGCCCAGTTCGGGCGAGCAAAAGCCGTACGTGAGCCGAATCGGCCCGAAATATTCGATGAGCGGGTCTAGTATGTTCGTCGCCAGATCGTGAAGCGCGTTATAGGTCTCTGGATTTCGGGGCAAATTGGCGATGCCAAGTCGTTGCTGCGTGTCCCCGCACTCCACAAAATCACGGTACGTAAAATGGGATCCGCAAGGTTTGTCGAGCTCCGGGATATGTCGGCTGCGTGCCAGCTCAAATCCTTCCACCGACAGGCGATGTTTCTCGAGCTCTTCATAGAATTCATGCGCCGACATACCGTGGCTCAGTGGGTCGAACAGAGCGAGAGCAGCCAACGCTCGGTCAAATGCATACTGTTCGGCGCAGCCGGGATACTCCTCGCCCAAGTATCGTGACCGATAGTAAAGCAACGGTTTTTCGTACTCATCCCCGTACTCAAAGACGTCAAACTTCTGCGTGCGAATGTTGATTTTGACGCGTCGGACCATTCGCGGCAGTGGCGAGCAGTCGAAATTTTCAAACTGCATCACGGTCAACTTACCAGATGATGAGTGAATCTTCACCAACTGCACTTCGGCCGCGTCACCGTAAAGAAGGAGCCCACACCCCACATACGCACGTAGGAGAGCCGGTAATCGTTCGACCATGGAGACGTGCAGCAGCAATGCATGTTCGGCATCAAGCCAGCCGAGCCCAATTTCAGCTGCTGCCTCACAGGCGCATTTAACTAACCCCGGATTCGCCGCGTCCTGTAAAAGCCCCATGCCTGCTGCGTGCGCCACCCGATAGGTGCCGAAGAATGCCTTGATGTCCCGCTGCAGCCGTATCTCCAAGCGGTGGTAAGGAGCTCGCTTTGCGAAGCACTGCATCGCAAAGAAGAGCCTAAGGTCGTCGGTTCGAACAAGGGCCGCTCGATGGAGTTGCGCGAAATCGTATGCACGCAGCGCACGCATCGTTTTGACGAATGTACCAAGCTTCTCCTCAATTTCAACTGCGAACTCAACTTCGTCACGTTCAGGCAAGCGGCCGAGGTCCAATGCCGTTTCCCATAGCCTGTCGAGCAGTGGATGCGCGGCCTCCGACAATGTGGTTGCCTGTGTGATGCGCGGCTTGTTTCTTACACGCGCAGCTTCGACTTTGGCGAGCGCTACTAGTCGTCGTCCAATTCCGCGTGCGCGATAGCGGTTGGCCAGAAATCGTTGCTCCAGCTCGTTGTCTGCAAATGCCAACAGCACGCCCGGTCCAACCGGAAAGGCTTCCCTTTGCAGTACCTGCTCAAGGTAATCTTTAATCTCATCTTGAGAGAAATACTTCTGGAAAGTATTCCGCGACGTCAGCCAGCCGTCACCGAACGGCTGGCCAGTCACCCGCGCGTCACGAAGCATGACGCCGACTGACATCACTCGTTTCGTAATGCTGAACGCTCGTTGCAGCGCTTCGACGCGTTCGGCAGGATCCTCAATCACGTTCAGTACGAATCCGAGATTTACAACGTCAGCTGGTGTCACAGGATTATCTGGGGCGTAATGTGGATCCCAGCCATTTGCGGGATATCCGCTCTCGCGAAGGGCCGCCATGTCGTCGCCGCGTCCGCATCCGTAGTCAAAAAAAAGCGAGTCAAGTTGAAGTAGCCCATGGCGAATCAAAAGCTGAACCGGAGCCGAGAGGCGACCTCGACTTAAGGCAGTCAGATGACGAAGGATTGGCCCAGACGACGGTGCTCCATTTCCTGTGATTACCTCCGGTACTTCGGCATTGCCTAGCGGGGGAAACCGCCCACCCTCGAGTCGGTAGCCCTTCTCGGCAATAAGTTGCTCCCAGTTAAGGCGAAAGCCAATGACCGCTGTTTTATCAAATAGCCCGAGATCTTCGGCCTGACGTGTGATGTTGGAAAACGCCGGCCGCAGCGGGTGGCCTGGGGACAGGAGCAGTTCTTTCCGATGGAGAATTGGAGGATTTAGGGACTCAGCGTACCTACGGTAGCCAACGGGAGAGCGGCCTTCGTGCTCGACACTCCACGATTCCACGAGCGACGGAAATGGGGCCTCGAAGAAATCGCGGTATGCGAGCAGCGATACGCGATGGGTTTTGAGGTTGAGCTTGACTACGTTCGCACGGTTTCGAGCGTCGTCGGGCGCTCGGTCAAGTGCAGACTCGACCACTGCGCGGTGCTCAACTTTGAGCTCCGCAACAGTGTCGCGGTGAATGTACAAATCGTCGACGACAATTTTTCCGAGGCCCGAAATCACAGCTAACAACTCCTTGGTCGGCTGCCCAAATCCCTTGAGAGTGCCAAAGAAACGCTTGCAGGCGCTGACTGCGCGTGAACTCAAGGCGAGAAAGCGAGTTCGCTTTCGCTGCTTGGCGGCCGCAGAGCCGGCCAAAATGAGTGTCGCGACGGCGCGATGATATTATGATCGCATAATCGCATGATATTGAAAAATGCTTTCAAATCATGGGCTTACTTGACTTTTTTGGAGTTAAACACTACGCTTTGTGAGCATATATTTCTCCGCAGCGGGTTAACGTGAGTCCATTCGCTGAATCGCTCAGAGCGCTCAGATTGCGACGTGGTATTCGTCAGAAGGAATTGGCGAAAAACCTCGGCTACGAGCAGAGTTATCTCTCCGCACTGGAAATGGGGTCGAAAGGCCCGCCGACCGACCGCTTCGTGCACCGCCTTACAGAAGTCCTTGCACTGTCTGGCCCTGAACTCGCCGCCATAAGAAATGCGGCTCGAGCCTCTCAGCGCCGATATTCGCTCCCCGCTAGCTCCAACCCGGCCTTGTTTGAGCTCTACAGCGAGCTGTGGCGTGAGTTGCCCCGTCTCAGTGAGTCGCAGATACGAGTAATTCGCGAGGTCATCAAAATGAACGGCACGCCGCACCCCCAATCACCGGTCGGGCGCAGCGTCTTGGAAAACACGGAGGAGGATATGCAAATGTAGAGCGGGACAAACCGCAGGCTTGCCCCGCTCTGGATGGGGCAGAGATACGCCCCAAGGCTCGCACCTTCAGTATCTTCAACCCGTCCGCAGTAGTCAAGCCTCCGAATCCAAGTATCGCGTCTTTTCGCCTGCGTTTTCACCGGGCACGGTGATCGTTTTGCCTGCAAGCGCTGTCCAGCATCGCCCGGCGTCGCTTAAATTCTGCGTACAGTGACGACGGCCAATCAGCGAAGTATTTACCCGCTGCCGCGCAATGCTTTTGCATCTCGCCGGCATTATCGTAAGGAAACTCTGACTGGGGTCTCAAAGCCCGTCGTTTAATGGTATGCGCTCCGAGAAGCATTACCAGACGACAGATCACACGGTTCTCGAGAGGTCCGTCAGCAAACAGAGTTTCCGCAGTCTGCCCCTGAAACGTCTGCCAGACTGCCACTGAAACGATATGTTCTTCAGTGGTTGACTCTACACTTGGCCAGTCTTCTATGGCCTCACCACATTCGCATTCGCTGAACTTGGGGCGCCCCCAGCGTAGCGGACTTCCGCAGCGCGGGCATACACTCAACAGGCGCACTTCGTGAAAAGGACAAACCGTGAGTACCGTCAACTCCCACTCGCGCCTCCACGTATTACTCAATCCCCAACAAAGCGCGCAGAAACGCGGGTGATAGTAATTCCACACGCGAGTGCGCTGGCGGGGGCGCGTTATGTCTTTGGCGTTGGTCAAAGATCTTCGCCAGGATGCTGCTGCAATACCGTCTATTCCATTGAGTTCACATGCCCTGAAGAAGTAGCCGTCGTCACTCTCAT
>Ga0224731_1083_pt1 | contig 14841 bp, 11 predicted proteins | sample IA1ulk_2_FD_161639 | JGI IMG/M metagenome (GOLD analysis project Ga0224731, IMG submission 161639) | Enriched cells from agricultural soil in Iowa, United States - IA12soil_GW_FP2(bulk) | ecosystem: Environmental > Terrestrial > Soil > Agricultural land | place: USA: Iowa | collected 2017-05-08 | reverse complement strand
TGGCGGGCATCAATCCGGACCTGTACGAAGCAGCCGAGATCGACGGGGCGAACCGATGGAAGCAGACGCTCCGGATCACGCTGCCGGCGCTGCTGCCGACGATCATGATTTTGTTTCTGCTGCACATCGGCAAGTTCCTCGACTTCGGCTTTGAGCGGGTATGGGTGTTCCTGAACGCGCTCAATACGGAAAACGGGGAGATTCTCGACACGTACATTTACCGCTCCGGCCTCCTGTCGCAGCAGTACAGCTACACGACGGCGGTGGGCTTGTTCAAATCGGTGGTGGGGCTAGTGCTGGTCCTGATCGGCAACCAGCTCAGCAAGAAAACGACGGGCGAAGGCCTGTACTAGAAGGGAGGAACGACGGTTGCACCGAATGATGTCTAGAAGCTATCAACTATTCAACGCGTTCAACATCCTGTTCATGTGCCTGCTCGGGCTCGCCATGTTCCTGCCGTTTCTGAACGTCATCGCCCAGTCCTTCAGCTCATCGGAAGCGGTCACGTCGGGCAAGGTAACGTTCTGGCCGGTGGACGCTACGGCGATCAATTACCGGTACGTGTTCAGTGACGCGTCAATATGGCGCGCGTTCGCGGTATCCGTCTTCATTACGGTGGCCGGAACATTGATCAACCTGGTGGCGACGGCAACGCTGGCTTACCCGGTGTCCCGCGAGGAGTATGTCGGGCGCAAGCTGATCATGCTGATGGTGCTGATCACGATGATTTTCAGCGCGCCGCTGATTCCGAACTTTTTGCTGATGAAAAATCTGCATTTGATGAATACCCCTTGGGCCATGATTTTGCCCGGTGCGATCAGCGCGTTTAATTTTTTCGTGATGCATTCGTTCTTCAAGCAGCTGCCCGCGGAGGTCATTGATTCCGCCCGCATCGACGGCTGCGGGGAGGTACGCATCCTGATGAAGATGGTGGTGCCGCTCTCCAAGCCGGTGATGGCCTCGCTCGGTATTTTTTACGCGGTAGGACATTGGAACGCCTATATGAACGCGCTGTATTACATCGATCAGCCGAAGTGGTGGCCGCTGCAGGTGCTGCTGAAAAAGATGTTCGAGACCGACGATCTCAGCATCGACCCCGGCGCCTCGCAGTTCAGCGATCTGGCATTTACTTCCCCGGAGGGGATCAAGATGGCGACCATTGTCATTGCAACGCTGCCGATCATTTTGCTGTATCCGTTCCTGCAGAAGCATTTTGTGAAAGGGCTTACACTCGGCGCGGTCAAATCTTAAAAATGAACTACCCGAACTGAAGTTGCCACCTCACGGTCGGGCAAACGGTAACGATACAATCAACTTGCCAACTCCAACAAAGAGCATACACAAGAGTAATCAAAGCGGGGAAAGAGGGGATACGATGAAAAAATGGGTAAGCCTGATGCTGGCCACCGTAATGACGGCATCTCTGCTCGCCGGGTGCGGCGGCAAGGACAATGATTCATCCGCCAGCGGCAAGGATGCGGGGACGAGTACGGAGGACACCGGGGTCACCAAGTTTTCGATTTCGCTGCGGACGTTGAATTTCGGCCACGTGGAAAAATCGCCGGACATCAACGCGGATAAGTGGGTGAAGAAGCTGGAGGAGCTGACGAATACCGACATGGACATCCGCTTGGTTCCGCACAGCGAATACGACCAAAAGATGGCGCAGATGTTTGCCACGGGCGACATTCCGGAAGTTGTACAGGGCCAGGGCGGAGTCACCGGGAAAGAGATGGCGGGGTCGGTGGAGGCCGGGGTCTTTATGCCGCTGGACGACCTGCTGCAAAAGTACGGGCAGAACCTGCTGCAAAAAATCCCGAAAGAAGCCTGGAATCGCATGACCTATGAAGGTAAAATCTATGGTATTCCGGAGTGGCTCGGCAACCCTTCCCGCCGCGCGACCTGGATCCGCAAGGATCTGTTGGACAAAGCAGGCCTGCCGGTGCCGAAGACGATCGACGATTTTATGGAAGTGCTGCGCGCTTTTAAAAAGATGGGCGTCGAAAATCCCTACATGGGCCGTCAGGACTTCAAATATGCGGATACGGTCTTCGGAGCGTACGATGTTTTCCCTTATTTAAGCCAGTTTGAGGAAGTGGACGGTCAGGTGCAGCCCAAATTTTTCGATGCAGACAATATGATGAAAGCGCTGTCCACCTACAAGACGATGTATGACGAAGGGCTGATCAACAAGGAATTTGCCACGATCAACCCGACGACATTCAAGAACACGATCCTGTCCGGAAAAGCCGGCATCTGGTCGATGAATGCCAACGAGCTGCTTCAATGGCAGACCCAGCTTCAGGATACGGTTCCGGACGCGAAGCTCGAAGTGATCCCCTCCCCGACCGGACCGGACGGCAAGGGCGGATATTATTTGTATGGCGACGTAAACCGTTCCTATTTCATAAATGCCAAATACGAACATCCGGAGAAAATCGTTCAATTCCTCGATTGGATGGTATCGGATGAAGCCGAGAAGTTTTTCACCTTCGGTGTCGAAGGCGAAACGTACACGATGGACGGGGACAAAATCAACTACAAGCAGCCGACCGACTCCAAAGCGGTTGACGAGGAGCGCTACCGCCAATCCTTCCTGTGGCTCGTGCAGGACACGACGTACAACAAGGGATCGCTCAGCCTGACGGAAGACGGGCGCAAGCTGATGGGCGTGTTCGATAACATTCTGGCAAACGAAGGCCGTGACGGCATCGAATTCGACCCCAGATTGGAAGCGCTTAAAAAGAACCCGGACATCACCCCGCTTTCGGATACGCCGCCGCCTGTGCTCGTGCCCCACATGGTCAAAATGGTCTACGGCCAGGAGCCGATCGAAAATTGGCCGAAGGTAATCGAGGAATGGAAGTCCAAGGGCGGCAATGCCGTACTGAAGGAAGCCAATGAACGCTACCAGAAAAAAGAGGGCATCTTCCTGCCGCGGAAGTAGGAATTGGCGGTTGTTCACCTGCTTGAGATATTGGGGCGGCGACCGGCAACGGTTCCCGCCGCCCAAACACGAATCCTGAATACGAAATCGAAAGGAGCTCTTGAGGATGTATCGGATTTTGCTCGTTGACGATGAACCTATGATTCTGAAAGGTCTAAGCGTATTCATTCAGCAGTCCGGGATCCGGATTTCATCCATCCGGCTCGCCGCCAACGGGCGCGAGGCGCTGCAGGCGATCGGGGAGGAGCTCCCCGATTTCGTGTTTACGGATATCCGGATGCCGGTCATGGACGGCCTGTCCCTGTGCGAAGCCATCGCCAAGCAGGAGTACCCGGTGCAGACGGTGGTCGTATCCGGTTATGGCGATTTCTCCTATGCCCAGGCCTGTATGGCTTTCGGCGTCAGGGAATACCTGCTGAAGCCGGTGGCCAAACGGGAGCTGGCAGATACGCTGCGGCGCCTGGTGCAGCGCGCCGAGAAGCAGAAGCCGGCCTCCGCCTACCTCTCCGTCGCCAAGATGGATGCATGGCTGGAGCGGTTTGACCAGGCCATCTACTATATGAACCGCAGCCAGGTTCAGGAACTGCTGGAGGAGTGGCGGCGGGAGACTTCGGCTTTTCAGCTTCAGGAACGGCAAAAGGCCGAAATGCTGGAGGAATTCCACGGCCTGCTCGTTAAGAAGCTAAGAGCCAGGGAGATGAACATCGAACTGGACGACAGCCTGGAGCTCAGCCCGGACTCCACCGGGGAAGAGGCTTTCGGGCGGTTCGCCGAGCGGATCGGCCAGACGCTGGACCGCCTGTACCGGAAGCGGAAAGGGAAATGGAAAGACCCGATCGAGGAAGCCAAGCATTACATCGAGCGCAATTTGGCCAGCGAGGTGTCGCTGGAGGAAGTAGCGGATCAGCTGGGGCTGCATCCGAACTATTTCAGCGTCATGTTCAAGCAGGCGACGGGAGAGACCTTCGTTCAGTACCGCACGAAGCGGCGCATGGAATACGCCAAGCGGATGCTTGGCGAGGAATCGCACCGGATCACCGACATTTCATACGCGGTTGGATATGCCGACCATTCCAACTTCACGAAAACCTTCAAGAAATACGAAGGCATCTCGCCTTCGGAATACCGGCAGCGGCTGGGGATCTGACATGTTCCGCAGAAGCATCTCCCACCGCATTTTCGGCTACTTCATGGTATTAATCGTCATTTCCTTATCGGTGGTCGGCACCATCACTTACGTGCAGTCGTCCAAACTTCTGGACCGCCAGCTGGAACGCTACCTGTCCCAAATGATCACCCACGCGGCCTATCATACGGACTTGTACCTCCAGACGTTCGACAATGCCAGCAAAATCATCCTGTCCGACCCGGACGTCCTGAAGTTTATGGAGATGGATCCGGACAACAGTTTTCAGTATTACGAGCTGTCGCGGCGGATTCAGAGCAAGGTGTTCGATTCGGCCTTTATCATTTATCCGCAGATCGAACTGATTTACGTCATTAATCAGGACGGCAAGGCGATCACGACGAAGGACATCATCCAGGATGAGGTCAAGGATTATAAATCGTATTATCGTTTAATCGAGCAAAATATTCCTAAGGACGGTCTCGGCGCGATCATCAACTCGGCAACGGTGGATCCGGGGGAAGAGCAGTACATTACGTTCATCCGCCGCGTGCGCGGGCTTCTGTCGCACCAGCCGCGGGGCATCCTCGGCATGAAGCTTAATACCAGGGAGATATCCAAGCTGTGGGGACAAATGGACCTGGGGGACAAAGGCTACTCCTTCATTGTGGACAGCAAGGGCAATTTCGTCGATAAGCCGGAGGACGCCGTCATCCCGGAGTTCATGGACGATGAGGTCAAGAAGAACCTGCTCAGCGGGCAGGGCACCTTCACGGCCGTCGTCAACGGGGAAAAGCGGATGTATGTGTCGCAGCGGCTCAGCGCCGCCGATTGGCAGATGGTCATTTCGGTCCCGGTGAAGGAGCTCCGTAAACCGATCATGAACATCCGCTATACGACGGTCATTGCCGGCTTCATCACGTTAATGGTCGCGATGTGGATTGCGGGCCGGTTCGGCCGGTCTCTCGTGCAGCCGCTCAAGAAGCTCGTCCGCAATATGCGTATGATGGAAAAAGGTGAGTGGAAGACGATTGAGGGGGAGGATCAGCGCCAGGATGAGTTCGGTTTTCTGATCTCGAGCTACAACCTGATGCTGACGCGGCTGTCGGAGATGATCGAGCGCGTCTACGAAGCGGAAATCCGCTCCCACAAGACGGAGCTGAATCTGCAGAAAATTGCGCTGGAGCAGCATAAGGCCGAATTCCAGGCGCTGCAGCTGCAGATCAATCCGCACTTTCTGTACAACACGCTCGAGACCATCAAATGCTACGCCGTCGTCCAGGATTCCGAAGAAATCATGGAAATGGTCGAAGCGATGGCGGCCATGCTGAGATATGCGATTCAGACGAACCTGTCGGAGATTACGGTCGTCGACGAGCTGAAGCATGTGCTGAATTACATGACGATCCTGCAGTACCGGACCCAGCGGCAGTTTGAGCTGGACGTTGACGTTCCTCCGGATCTGCTGCTGCACAAGATGGTTCGGCTGACACTGCAGCCGCTGATCGAAAACATGTTCCAGCATGCGTTCCCTGACGGGATTCAGGATCATCACCGGATCCGGATCGGCGCGGAGGTTCGCGAAGGAGGGTTCCGGCTGACCGTGCAGGATAACGGCGCCGGCATGACGGAGGAGAAGCTTCATTCGCTGCGCCAAAAGCTGGAGCTGAACCGGCTCGCGGAGTCCGATTCGGGCTCCCTGTACCACAAAGGCGGGTTGGGTCTTATGAACGTGCACCGGCGGATTCAGATGGTCTATGGAGAAGCGTACGGTTTGACGATTGACAGCGCTTTGCATCACGGGACGACGATTCGGATGTCGCTGCCGTTCGACGGCAGCATCACTTGCATGTATGAGGAGGAGAACGTGGGATGAAGATCGATTTACAGGGGAAAATGGCGCTGGTGACCGGCGCCAGCTCAGGCATAGGCCGGGAAGCGGCCAGATCGCTCGCGGCCGCGGGCGCTGCGGTGGCGGTTCATTATAACCGGGGCCGGGAGGAGGCGGAAGCCCTTGCGGCGGAAATCGCTGCGTCGGGCGGCAGGGCCGCCGTCGTCCAGGCGGACGTCACCCGCACCGAGGAACTAGCGGTGATGCTGGACACGGTCCAGCGGGAGCTGGGCGGCCCGGTGGATATTTTGGTGAACAATGCGGGCCACCTGGTGAAGCGGGTACCGAATGCCGAAATGACCGAGGAGCATTATACGCATGTCATGGACGTCAATTTCAAGTCCTGCGTGTTTTTGAGCAAGCTGGTCATTCCAGGCATGGCAACCCGCGGCGGCGGGTCCATCATCAACATGACTTCGGTCGCCGCCCATGACGGCGGCGGGCCGGGAGCATCGGTATATGCGGCCAGCAAAGCGGCGGTCATTTCCTTCTCCAAGGGCCTGGCCAAGGAAGTTGCCCCGCAGGGTATCCGGGTCAACTGCGTTTCGCCGGGCTTTATCGGCCGGACGGCCTTCCACGCCACCTTCACCTCGGATGAAGGCCGGGCTGCCACGGTGTCCAAAATCCCGCTCGGCCGGGAAGGGACGCCGCAGGATGTTGCCGATACGGTGCTGTATCTGGCTTCGGACCTGTCCCACTATCTTACGGGCGAGACTATTGAAGTGAACGGCGGCTTGTTCATGCGGTAAGGGTTTCGACTAAAGGCAGTAAGGGTCAAAGGACATTGCCTTGGAAATATTTCAAACCGAAATGGACAGCTGAAGCTGAAATGATACTAGATGAACAACAGACGACGGACAAGGAACGTGATATAGGGTACGGCAAGATAAGGATCAAGACTATAAGCAAAGCATACTACAGTGTCACCCAAACTGGAGGGATACGGACAATGGCAACGGCAAACGGATTGTATCAGCCGCAAAGCGGCGATTTAACGGTGCAGTATGCGCCCTCGGCGCAAACGGAGCTGATCGAGAACCCGCCGAGGTTTACCTGGATCCCGGCGAAGCTGGAAGATGACCGGTACGTGCTGGAGGTGTCATCCGCGCCGGATTTTACCAGGGAGACGACCCGGACCTACGGGCCGATCCCCTACAATTTCTTTACGCCTTCCGAGGCCTTGAGACCGGGAACGTATTATTGGCGGTACGCGCTGCTCGAAGGGGAAGGGCCGGGGGAGCAGCAGTCCGAATGGAGCACCGTAAGAGAATTCCGGGTGCCGGAGGGACTGCCGGAGACGGCGCTCCCGTCCCGGAGCGAGCGCTACAGCAGCGTACGCACCGGTCATCCCCGGCTGTGGCTGCAGCCGGATGAGCTGGAAGCGTACCGCGGTACAGTAAGAGAGGATGCGGCAGGCAGCGGATGGCAGGCCTTCTTCGAGCAATCGGTCAAACCTTGGCTGACCCGGGAGCTGATAGAAGAGCCGAAGCCCTATCCGGACAACCGCCGGACGGCGGCGCTGTGGCGAGGAAGCTATTTGGCCTGCCAGGAGGTGCTGTACGCCATCCGGCATTTGAGCGTTGCCGGTGCCGTGCTGCAGGACGCCGAGCTGCTCGCGAAGGCGAAAGCCTGGCTGCTGCATGCCGCGTCCTGGGACCCGGACGGCCCGACCAGCCGCGACTATAACGATGAAGCGGCGTTTCGGATCGCCGCGGCGCTGGCCTGGGGCTACGACTGGCTCCACGGCGAGCTGACGGAGGATGAGCGGGAAGCGGTACGGGAGCCGCTGCTCGCCCGGACCCGGCAGGTGGCGTACCATGTGATCCAGCGCTCGAAGATCCATCATGTCCCTTATGACAGCCACGCGGTCCGCTCCTTATCTTCGGTGCTCGTGCCCTGCTGCATCGCCTTGTTCGACGAGGAGCCGGAGGCCAGGGAATGGCTGGACTACACGGTGGAGTACTATTACACGCTGTTCTCCCCGTGGGGAGGCAAGGACGGCGGCTGGGCCGAAGGGCCCCACTACTGGACGACGGGCATGGCTTACCTGACGGAGGGCCTGAACCTGCTCAAAAACTTTTCAGAGCTCGACGTGTTCCGGCGGCCCTTTTTTCAGCGTACAGGCGATTTTCCCCTCTACTGCTACAGCCCCACCACGTCGACGCGCACGGCCTTTGGCGATAACTCGACGCTCGGGGACGATATCATCAAAAAGGTCGGCTACAATATGCGCGAGTTTGCCGGCGTGACCGGAAACGGATGGTACCAATGGTACTTCGACCAGCTGAAGGACGCGAATCCGGAGGCCGACCGCATGTTTTACAACTACGGCTGGTGGGATTTTGCCTTCGATGACCTCGTGTACCGGCACAATTATCCGCAGGTTGAACCGGTAGAGCCTTCCGGCATCGAGCCTGTCAAATGGTTCCGCGACATCGGCTGGGTGGCGATGCATCACCGCCTGCACGATCCTGCGGAGCAGGTCTCCCTCATCGCCAAGAGCAGCCGGTACGGCTCGGTCAGCCACAGCCACGGCGATCAAGGCGCGTTCCTGCTGCACGCTTACGGGGAGCCGCTGGCCATTGAGAGCGGGTATTATGTCGCGTTTAACAGCTCGATGCATCTGAATTGGCGCAGGCAGACCAAGTCCAAAAACGCTGTCCTTATCGACGGGCAGGGGCAGTTCGCCGGCATGAACAAGGCGCTGAACCTGGCGGCTAAAGGCGAGGTCGAGGATGCCTGGCATGACAAGGGCGTATCCTACACTCGTTTGAATCCAACCTCTGCTTACCGGGAGCATGTACCGTATTTGAAGCAGTATAAGCGCGAGATTTATTTTGTGCAAAACAGCTACTTCGTTATTGTCGATTCGATCGACCTGGAGCAGCCGGGACGGGTGCAGTGGCTCTTCCACACGCTGTACGAGATGGAGCTGAAGGGACAGTCCTTCCACGTGAACGGCAAGAAAGCCCTGATGGAAGGGCGCTTCATCTTCAGCACGTCCGGAGAGCTTGCGCTGTCTCAGACGAGCGGATTCGAGGGCGTGGATCCCGAGGAAATCGCCGGGCTCGATACGCATTGGCATCTATCGGCGGAGTCCAAGGACGCGTCCTCGCACCGGATCGCTACGCTGCTCGTGCCAAAGCGGCTAAATGAGGGCGGCAAATACATTTCTTATTTTATGGACGATCAAGGATTCAGTTATAATTTGTATTTGACGGACAACGGGCAAACGCAGAAGATCGAAATCGCGAAGGCGTTTTAGTTTATGAAATGACAAGCATAAGGAGGCGGAACAATCGTGAGCAATATCGGAGTTTGGGAGGACGCGGAGCCCGGCGTAAAACGCAAAATTTTGCAGCCGGGGGCGTCGCTGATGATGATGGAGGTACATTTTGAAGCCGGTGCGGAAGGATATGAGCATGCCCACCCGCATGAGCAGATGTCTTACTGTCTGCGGGGGCGCGTCGAGTTCACGATCGAAGGCAAGAAGACGGTCATCGCGCAGGGCGAGCACATCGTCATTCCGATGGGCGCCAGGCATGGGGCGAAGGCGCTGGAAGCCAGCGCATTGCTGGACTGCTTCACGCCGCTGCGTGCCGACTTGATCAAGTATTGATTGGCGGCAGGGCGGTCGCTGCTTCAGGTTCGTTTGGACGAAGTTAAGCGTGGCCAAGTTAGTACCATGAAGTACCGTGACTGTACCATGACAGCCTTCACTCAGGCTGTTTCTAGACTGCCTCTCGGCACCTTTTGGACGTTGAACCGTCCATATGGAAGCCGCGGGGCAGTTTTTTTGTGCGGGACCACAGACAGTGGCGTTGCTATAATAGTTGGACTAGGAAAAAAAGCTGTACAATTGCACTTATGATCATCAGTCAGGCAGGGTATAGATGGAGTAACTGGAAAAATGCAATTTTCGTGTGAAATGTGATCTGCGGAAAAGTGATCTGCGGAAAAGTGATCAGATTGAGAAAAGGAGGAACGACCATGATTATCGGTGTAGTTTCGGATACGCATTTAAGAGAAGGCAGGGTAAAGCTCCCCGCAAAGCTGATGGAAGCGTTCCGGGAGGTGGACCATATTCTTCATTTGGGCGATTGGATGACCTTGGAGGTGTACGATCAGCTGTCGAAATTAGCTCCTGTGGACGGCATTGCCGGAAATAATGACGGGTACGAGATCATTGAGCGTTTTGGCGAAAAAAAGATACTTTCCTTTGAAGGAGTACGAATCGGGCTTGTTCATGGACATGAGCCTTATTCATCAAGAATAACCACTCCGCAGAAGGCCAGGAAGGCTTTTGAGGGCGAGCCGGTTTCCTGTATCCTGTTCGGCCATACTCACCAGCCTTACCTGCAGATGGACGACGGCGTGCTGATGTTTAACCCCGGTTCTCCTACGGACAAGCGCAGGGAGAAGCTGTATTCGTTTGGACTGCTTGAAATCAGGGGCGGCCAAGTTTTACCCCGGCATGTTTTTTATGAGGATAAAGGATAGGGATGCCCGCGATGTTCAGAATTGGTATAGAATCAAGCGGTATACTCATTGAAGCGTTGTACGAAGAGGGAGGTTATGTGTAATCATGAAAATCATTAGTCATTTTCAGGACGCAGCGCAAACCAGACACCGGGGAGTTGAACCCTACTCGCTTCAGGAGGTTCGGCTCACACCCGATATGAACATCGAATACACCCGGGGTTTTTACGTTCATCACAACGGCGACTTGATTGGGGTCGTAGCGACGGCGGAAGGACCGGTTTTCTTTCACAACCAGGACAAATATCTTCTTCAGGAGGGCTGCTACTCCTTTTTACTGCAGAAGAAAAATACGGAGAACATTTTCTTTTTCGAATGGCAGGGCGCTTGTGCGTTAAAAATTTCGTATACGCCCGTTCTGATCAACCATGGCGGAAGATGGGTCGACGACCCGGTGTGGGATTTTTTCAGCTGGCTGACGAAGGCGGTAAGGAAAAAACGGTTCGCCGGATACTATACCGTGGACGAAATTTCCTCGCTGCTGGGCAATCGGGAAAAGGCTGCGTCAGGACAGGCGCTGGTTCAAATGCGGGCATAAATTACGTTTTCCAAAAACATAGGCCAAACGTACGTTTAAATAGCATACTTTACATCATTTAGAAAGAACCGCTTTGCTGCGGTTCTTTCTTCTTGTAACCGTCATCAAGCCGTCTGCAAAGTTCGTGCTTTATCCTGCAATGTAGGAAAAGTCATCATCTGCATCTGATCGTGGTTATGCCGATTAAGCGAAGATTACCTCTGACCGATTGCTGAGATCAAAAATTTATCCGCAAAGCTGCGTACCTAAAGTATTGCGGGTGTGCGCGCGAATACGCTATAATAGCGTTAAATACGGTGATGGAAAACGCAACCATTTCCATGGACTAAGCACATTGAACGTTTGAAACCGCGTCGCTATGCGGTTGATTTACCGCCTTATGCGGTTCATATATCGGGGTATGGCGCAGTCTGGTAGCGCGCACCCTTGGGGTGGGTGAGGCCGTGGGTTCGAATCCCGCTACTCCGATAGTTCCCTTTATCAGCGCGGCGATGCCTGGGCATCGTCATCATATACGGCGTAATTGAGAACCATTTCAGTTGTTATTTCATACAATTGAAGTGGTTCTATCATTTATTGCAAGATTTGCTAAGAAATCCATAGGAAAACGGGGGTGCCGGAGATGATGATTTCAGAATGCAATCCCGGCCAATTATCGCACGAACAAATTACCGCACTGCTGTACAAGGGAATTTCCGACGACGGTCGGCCAGGCGACTGCATTTTCGTGTTCGGAAGCAACAAGGGCGCAAAGTACCGCGTTCCCGCAGCGGTTCAATTATACAAGGATGGCCGGGCACCGATGATTCTTTTTTCGGGAGGTACGATCTGGAAAGGGCAGCCTCTGCCCGAGGCGCTGATGATGAAGGAAAGGGCGGTGGAACTGGGGGTCCCTGCCGGACAAATTCTGGTGGAGCAGGAGTCACGGCATACGAAGGAGAACGTGCTCGCCTCGCTGCTTGTCCTGGACCGGGCCATTCCGCTGCACGGTATCCGTCGGATTCTGATCGTTACTTCCGCATACCATATGCGGCGGGCGTACTTGACCTTAAAGACGTACATGCCTTCCTGGATCGAATACTCGATGTGTGCCGCAGAGGATGCGTCGACCCGGGAGGACAACTGGTGGTTGACGCCGGAAGGGTTCAACCGGGCTTCGAATGAAGCCGGCAAGCTGGTCCGGTATGTGCAAAACGGAATCATTACGGACGATATGTTGGATTTGGGATAGTTCCATGCTCCAGTTAAAAAGGACAACGGCAGCACCTGAGCGGTTCAGGCGGGCCGTGTCCTTTTTCTTTTTTTCGAAATTTCGCTGCTCTTGCGTGAACGGCAGGATGGTGAGCAGACATTTTCCCTTAAACCGCGCTCTCCATTTCCGCAGCCGGTGCTTCAGGTACCGCCGGTTTGGCCCGCCGCAGTGCATAGAACAGCAGTCCGAATACGAGCCAGCCGCCGCCAAGCAGCAGTGAGGAAACGTCCAGAAGGGTGACGAGGTACAGCACGAAGCCGGCACCGAGTAGCGGGCACAAAAGACGGAATATGAGGTCTTTGGGAGTGCGCCCCTTTTCGCGGACGATGTAGTGGAAAATCACGGACAGGTTGACGAACAGGAACGCCGTCAGCGCGCCGAAATTCACGAATTTGATCGCCGTTTCGAGGCTGATGAACAGGGCGGACAAGGAAATAACGCTGGCCAGCACGATATTGAACACGGGCGTACGGAACTTGGGATGGATGGAAGCGAATGTCTTGGGCAGGAGAGAGGTTCTACCCATGACGAACAGCAGCCGGGTGACGGTCGTCATGGAGGACATGCCCTGGGACAGAATGGAGAAAATGATGACGAACGTAAACACCGAGGCCAGCACGCTGCCTCCGATGGACTGCATCAGCTCAAAGCCGGCGGAGTCGGCGCTCGCAAACGAAAAGGAAGGGTACATTTGCTGGATCAAATAAGCGGTGGCAAAATACATCAGCCCGGCCAGGACGACAATGACCATAATGGCGCGGGGGATCGTCTTCTTCGGGTCTTTCGTTTCTTCGGCCATCGTCGTAATGGAGTCGAATCCGAGGAAGGAGAAGCAGACCAGCGAGGCTCCGGCCAGAATGGAAGAGAACGAGACGCCTTTTCCTGCGGCAAACGGGTCGAGTCCTGCGGTAATCCCGCCTTGCAGCGCTTTGTATACCAGGAGCGCACAGAAGCCGGCGATAAATAAAATTTGCATCAGGACGAAGATTTTGCTGACATTGGCCGATGTTTTGATGCCAATGATATTGATCGCCATAACGACAGCTGTCAGGAGGATGATCCAGACCGCCGAAGGTACGGACGGGAACTGCGCGTTCAAATTAATTCCGAACATAAGCACGGCGATAATGCACGAAAATAAATAGTCGAGCAGGACGGCCCAGCCCACCACAAAGCCGAGAAACGGGTTCATCGCTTTGGTCACGTAGGTGTACGCCGAACCCGAGACGGGGAAAGCCTTCGCCATTTGCCCGTAGCTTGCCGCCGTGAAGACGATGGCTACAAACGCCAGCATGTAAGCGGCCAGGAGCATGCCTCCCGAGCCCTCGTGAAGCACGCCGAAGCTGGTGAAAAAGATCATGGGCGACATCCAGGCCAGGCCCATGGTCACGACATGGGACAAGGATAAATCTCTTTTTAATGTTATGTTATTTGACATATGACATTCCTCCTCCAAAGGGATAAAGCAACTGACGTCGATTCGTTATGTCATGACATCTCACATTTTTGCAGGCTATTTCCGAAAAATCAAGTCTTTTTTCTGAGTTTACATGCAAACATATGTTTTATTATGGCCTATAACCTCACATTAAACTGCTTTTTACAGCCGATTATCCGTATTTCCATAAATTTTTTTGTAAGTTTTTATTGCATGCTGCCAAGAAATCATGTTAGTATTCATAACATAAACAACCGCATACGAAATGTCTTCTAGGGTTCCGGGTCGTTGAAAGTCATCGGCTGGCTGGTCCGAGAGAAGGCGCACCGGGGCAGCCTGGTGTACACGGCGGGAAAAAAGCCCGGGAGAATCTATCAAAGCACGCTTTGATGTTTCTCCCGGGCTTTTTTTATTTTTAATTGGCAGGTTTGGGGCTCACTGGCGTTTGACGTCCGGCCAGCAGCAGGCCTGCTCCATAGGAGGAATGAAAATGACAGCAAGCTTTTCGATAACGATGGGTCCCGGCGGCAAATGGTCCGCCTATATTGGCAAAGGTAAGTCAGTCACCTTGACGGCAGCGGGCGATTCAGCGAATGTGTCTGCGCTGCTGTATCATGCGGCGTATCCGTCGGAGAGGTACAGCATGCCGGATTCGCTCAAGGCGCAGCATACCGCCTTTTATACGGCCGGTCACGTGCTGATGAGCGATCAGGGCCGCGTCCTTGCATCCATCATTGAAGACACTGCCGGCTGGCATGATCCCTTGGGCGGGTACACGACCCGTAAAGGAACGGACGGCAAGTATGGTCCGACTTCGTACCAGCAGGAGCGCAACGCCTGGCTGCGAAGCGGCGAGGAAAATCTGACGGTGGAGCTGTACCGCCATAACCTGACGCCGCGGGATTTGAGCGCGCCGGTGAATTTCTTTTCGAAAGTGGTATGCGAGCTGGACGGGACGATGAGGTATGTTCCCCGGCCAACCGATGGGCGCTCCGTCACCCTCCGGACGGAAATGGATGTGCTGCTGGTCGTGTCGAACACGCCGCATCCACTCAACCCCTCGGCGGTGTATCCGGGGGCAGCGGTGGAGATCCGTATAACGGATGCCGC
>Ga0224731_1075_pt1 | contig 15362 bp, 12 predicted proteins | sample IA1ulk_2_FD_161639 | JGI IMG/M metagenome (GOLD analysis project Ga0224731, IMG submission 161639) | Enriched cells from agricultural soil in Iowa, United States - IA12soil_GW_FP2(bulk) | ecosystem: Environmental > Terrestrial > Soil > Agricultural land | place: USA: Iowa | collected 2017-05-08 | reverse complement strand
GCACCTCGGTGTGGCGGGAGTGCGGTACATAGAATACATCGTCGAAGCCGCGGAGAAGCTTCACGTTGTTCTTCATCACCCGGTGCGGGAATACGCCGAAGCATTTCTCCTTCAGGTCCCACTTCGGAATGCCGTAGTGGTGGAACAATCCGGCCTGGGAGGCCCAACAGATATGCATCGTCGAAGTGACGTTCGTTTTGGTCCAGTCCATAATCTCGCGGAGCTCATCCCAATAGTTCACGTCTTCAAAATCCATTTTTTCGACCGGCGCGCCGGTGATGATCATACCGTCAAAACGGCGGTGCTTCACTTCCTCGAACGTTTTGTAGAACGACTTCAGGTGCTCCGAAGGCGTGTTCTTGGAAATATGGGAGCCCGGATGAAGCAGCACAATGTCGACCTGCAGCGGCGAGTTCCCAAGCAGGCGGAGAAGCTGGGTTTCTGTCGTTTCCTTGGTCGGCATCAGATTGAGAATCGCGATGCGCAGCGGACGGATGTCCTGGTGATACGCTTTGGTATCGTCCATGACGAAAATATTTTCCCGGGTAAGGACTTCTTTCGCCGGTAAAGTGTCGGGAATCTTGATCGGCATCGTTATCATCTCTCCTTTTTTCTGAAAACCGCGAAAATCGTAGCTTGAGAAGAAGCCGAGTATACAAAAATGACCTTTCCCATACAAAAGAGAAAGGTCATTACACGCTCATTACCGCGCCTCTCTCATCTGTCAGGAGACAACGCCCAAAGGCCGCTGCCATGCTCCTGCAAGAATTAGCACCGTGCGTAAATACCGCCGGTTGCCGGGTTTCATCGGGCTAGTCCCTCCACCTGCTCTTGATAAGATTTCGCTGTATTCAATTTTACATTGTCTTGTTCCTTACTTTAAATCATAAGCCCATCCTTCGTCAAGACGCGGATTTGTCATTTTCGGCAGCATATCGTGCACCGATCGAAGGTCGCTTCCATACCCTGTTATCGGGACCTGCCGGCCGCCATTTTGTTCTTGAAAGGAATAAAACCCGGCGTTATACTAGACAAGTGTTTCATACCCCGATATGACTGAGGTGACATGAAAGATGGAAGGCGACCCGAGCCCGAAGCTGAATGCATGGAAAACACAACTGCATAGACCTGAGATCAGCTTGCCGGCAGAGGGAAGTTTTCGTTTTCATGCCCGTACGTTTATTCAGTACCCCCCAAATCCCGCTGACCGGCAGCGCTGATTTCTTTTCTATGCTCAAACATCTTGAGCAAGGAGTGAAGTCATATGAAAATCCGGTTGGTAAACGAAGGAGTATTTACTCCGATCGATGACCTGCAAACTGTACTAACCCCGCCTTTGGCCGGCTTTTACTGGATCGACGCCGACGTCGACGACCTCGCGGAGCTGCAGCCGCTGTTTTCGCTGCATGATCTGGCGGTTGAAGACTGTCTCAGCGAAGAGGAGCAGCGCCCGAAGATCGAAATTTACGAAAACCACTATTTTATCGTGGTCAACAGCATCCGGTTTGACGACGAGGAGATTTTTCTGCGCGCACTGAACGTTTTCCTCGGAAGACACTTCATCATTACGGTGACGAAACAGAAAATCAACGAGCTGCGGACGCTGAAGCCGATCCTGTGGGAACAGGAAGTCAGCGGACCGGACCGTTTTCTGTACCTGCTGATCGACCTCGTGGTTGACAACTACTTTGTGGTCGGCGACCGGATCGAAGCCAAAATCGAGAAGCTCGAAGAAGACATTCTCATGCACACGAAAAAGTCCCATTTGAACGAAATTATCGGTCTGCGAAGCGAGATTCTGTGGCTGAAAAAAGTGCTGGGTCCGCAGAAGGATGTCATCAATACGTTAAATAAAAAAGACCTCCGGCTGATTGACGATCAGCTGCAAAAATATTTCAGCGACATTTACGAAAATGCGGTCAAAATTTCCGAAACATTCGATACGTACCGCGATCTGATGAGCAACTTGCGCGAGGCCTACCAGTCAAGTATCGCCAACCGCGCGAACGAGATCATGAGAGTGTTTACGGCCATGACCGTGATTTTCATGCCATTGACGATCATTACAGGAATCTATGGCATGAACTTCGATAACATTCCGGAAATTCATTGGAAATACGGTTATTTCATGATCCTCGGCATCATGCTTGTCCTTGGTCTCGGCATGGTTGTCATTTTCAAGAAAAAAGACTGGATTTGAAAGTCAGCGCATCACCCCATCATCATGCATTGGAAAACAGGACGAAGGAGACGGCCGCATGCGGTTAGAGCCTTCGTCCTTTTTGCATGGTCACCATCCGTAACTCCGGCGGGGAAGCCTCCCGTTCACCCCACGCTTCTGCGGCTGCCGGGCTGCCGGCGGAACCGGATGCGGATCAGCCGGATCCGCTCATAACGCTGCTCCATGCCGCTTCCCGAGGCGGCATCCTCTCCGTATACTTGCAGCAGCACCGGCTTCAAGAGCGCGTCGCCCAGCTCCTCCAACGCGGCCCACACCAGCTCCTGCTCCTCATTCGGCACCTCCTCCAGCTCGCTTTGGATCAGCCGCTCGGTATCATACCCTTCCTTCTCCAGCTGCTCCAGCGCCTCCACCAAATCTCTGCGCGGCAGACCGCATTCCTGTTCCAGCTGCTGCAGGTTCATCCCCTCATAAATTCCCTTCAGCATGGTGCGCCGGGTACGGTATTTATCCAGGTCCTGCTTGTACTTATGCTCCTTCTGCTTGTAGGTCCACGATAGATATGACTGGTCGTCCAGGGCGTCATTCACCCAATCCAGCGGAAATTCGTGGCTGCGCTCCACGGTTCCCGCAATCTCGATCAGGTCGGCTCCGTACTCCGACGCCTTGCTCTCCCCGACGCCAGGAAGCTGCAGCAGCTCTTCGATCGTATGCGGCACGAAGGCGCTGATCAGACGGAGCACCCGGTTGCTGGCGATAAAATAAGGAGCCTTGCGTTCGCTGGCCGCCTTCCTTCTCCGCCAGGCGGTGAGTTCGGCGTACAGCTCCTCGTTGTTGTGCAGTTCGCTGTAGCAGTACAGCTTCTGTACAGCATGACTGCGGCCCTTCAGCTCCTCTTCCTCATGGAACGTGCCGTCGATCAACGGGCGGAATCCTTCGCCGAGCTTGACCGCCAGGCCGTGTCTGTAAATGTACAGCATCTCATTCCAGGAACCGCCTTCATACCAAGCGGTATCCATGGCTTCCCCGGTCATCTCCAGATCTCTCCATCCGAGATGCCAGGTTCCCTCCTCTTCGCCGATCCATACCTGCGCGAGCTTTTCTCCCTCGCTTCCTGCATCTTTCACAAGCCGGTTCATAAAAACGATTTGCATGTTCACCAATTCCTCCATCCACGTAGGGTAATCAGCACAACGCAAAAAAGCACCTCTCTTAAATTAAGAGAGGTGCTTCCCCATTCGTGCAGATGTGCTGTTATAGTTGATCATACCATATTATGTAAAATGGTCAATGGGTTTTTCGCCAATTTCATTCCGGTTCATCGTAAATGCCCGGATTACTTGGTAAAAAATAAATCATGCGATTCCAATCCGAGAATTTTCCTGGAAACCAAAGCAACTCCGCCAAAGAGCGTTAATTCATGAATATGGTGGTCAAGCGAAATAATTTGTGTGGAGCCAAGCGGATCAAGTGAATAATATTCTTTAATAATCTCGTCTAGTAGGTATGGGAAAAAGGCGATAAATCGTGAGGAAAGGAACACAGCATCCGGAGCGCTGTATTGGATTAAATTATAAGAGATTTGTGCAATGGCTATGACCCATTCCTCCATGATAGCCGCAATTTGTTCATCCTTGATCTCCATTAAAAGAATAAAATCCTCTAACGTAAATCCTGGTTTGTTTTTCAATTTGCCGATCCGGTCAAGCACCGCTTTTTCGGAATAAATCTCTTCTAAACGCCGATTTTTTTTATTTTCCGACATGATAATGGATCGTCCGATTTCGCCGGACAATCCGTTTAAGCCTTTATACAGGCGTCTCTCGATAATCGTTCCTACGCCTATTCCGTTATGAATGTTTAAGGCTAGAATGTTATCGAATTGAATATCCTCGGTATGGCGGTAAAAATCCCGGATATAAATCGCCGTAAGATTGGCTTCATTTTCGATGATGACGGGAACGTCGATCAGCTCCTTCAACGCGTCAATCAAATCAAAGGACTGAAAGTCCAAGAACGGACTATACAGGATCTGATTGTCCAGCACCGGCGCGTGAAGCGAAATGGAGATTCCAACCAATCCGTTAATCGTATCGTACTTTTCCAAATTCAAAATCACGTTTTTCATCAATGCAAAAATATCTTTTACTTTGTTCGTATATAATTTAATGGAAACATGGTGAATAAGCTCGCCATTAATGTAGTTGACGGAATATCTTAAATGATGAATGCCCATATCGAAAGCCAGTACAAACCCAAACTTACGATTAAAACGTATTAAATTGGGCCGACGCCCCCCAATGTTGGATGCTTCCCCCGCTCCCAGCTCTTCAATCAAGCCTTGGTCTTGAAGCTCGCGTACGATGGAAGAAACCGTGGACTTTTGAAGATTGATTTGGTCGGCTATTGAACTTCTAGACGTCTGATCAGTATTAAATAGAGTTTTTAATACCAATTTTTTGTTATTTTCTCTCATAACATCCTGATCAGTTTTCATAATCATTTGTTGTAATCCCTTTCAAATGTTATTCGTACTTAGAAGTATAGCATATTAACTAACATTACTACTAAGAAAGAGCCGGAAGTCATATTCTTCCAGCTCTTTCTTGGGATCATGATTCATTATTTTCAAGCTCTTTATACGTAAAATAATCGAAATCTGCCGGCAATTCATAACCGGAATAATCAACATTAGCCATCCCGACAAACGCTCCCGTAAAAAATCCACCGTAGGACTGTACCACGTAATCGTCGGACAAAATCGCAGCATCCAGCGTTACGTCGATATCCGTCCACTGTTCGCCGTCAAAGGAATAGGCGTAGGTGTACTTTTCTTTCCGGACCTTCGCTTTAAAATGCACGTATTCCACATGTTCGGGAACTTTAACGGCTTTATCCTTCAGAAAGCTCGTGAGAACGCCACGGTCATTTTGCGTCACTTCAATGACGCGTCCATTGATTTCGTTCCATGTCACATGGATCATCGACCAGTGTCCCGTATTGTAATAATTAACGAGGCCGGCCATCTGCTGGAAGGTGTAAGGCGAATACGCAACTGCCGTCTGTGCGTCGAAATAAAAGGACTGCCAGCGTCTTGCGACAAGCGACTGCTCGTGCTCATTGGTTAAGGAGCCTTTGCCGAACAAGCGCAAGTTCCCCGGCTTTTCCGTCAGAGAACCCATTCGCTCGTCAAACGGAACGCGCAGCGTGCTAAAATTGATATTTAATGCTGCGGAATCAAAATGATCCGTTTCCGGATAGGTCGGCGCATACTTCGTTACCGTGCAGCCTTTAGGAGCTTCGACAAAACGGCTTCCCTGCTTGCCGCCTACGATATACGGCCATTTTTCCTCGTTCCACTCCACTTTTTGAATCGCCGTTTCTCTTCCCAGCGTGCACCAGCCGCGCGGATCGCGGATCGATTCGGTCTCGCGGTGCCAGGGGCGTCCCGTCAAATGCGCGAAATACCATTCGCCCGACGGCGTATCCACCAGTGAGCCATGGCCGCATTTTTGCAGCTCCCCGTCAGGCGAATCGAACGCGGTCAGGAATACGTCGCCAGGCTGCGTTTCGTAGGAGCCGAACAGTTCTGCCGAACGGGCAACCACCTCTTGGTGGGTATAAACCGTTCCGCCTTCCGCGCAAAATAAATAATAATAACCAAATAGTTTATAAATATGAGGGCCTTCCACCAGCTTAACGTCGGTCCCTTTATAAATGATCTTTGCCGTCTCCGGAAGCAATCTTTGCTGCTCAACCGAGTATTCCGTCAGCTTTATGCCGTTAAACGGATGGCGATACTCGCGATGATCCCACTCCATCTGGACAAGATATTTTTTCCCGTTGTCGTCATGGAACAGCGAAGCGTCAAACCCCACTCCGTTCAGCTTAATCGGATCGCTCCAAGGGCCTTCGATGCTTTCGGCGGTAGTCAAGTAATTGGTCATGTCCTTAAAGGCGCCTTCGGTTACTTTCACGTCGGTATAAACCAGCCAAAATTTCCCGTCGGCATAAGACAGATCTGGTGCCCAAATGCCTGCCGAATCCTTATTCCCTTTCATATCCAACAGCGTTCTCGTGGAGAGCGGGTGCGTTATCAGCCGCCAGTTGACCAAATCCTTTGATTCGTGGATTTGCACGCCCGGAAACCATTCGAAGGTTGAAGTTGCAATATAATACGTATCGTCAACCCTTACGATGGACGGATCCGGATTGAACCCCTTTAATACCGGATTTTCGATTTGCATAAAAGTATCCCCCTGATCTATTCAATCTATCATTTCGTGAAATCGTGTTCAAAATCACCTATAGAGGCTGCAATTCTTTTAATGAACCTCTGGTTGGCCGTGAATAGTGTTTCCTTTACGCTTTCATTTCAGCGCGTTTTGCGTCAAGTTGTTTGTTAATGCTGTCAACGTCTTTATCAGACAATGGATAGAGTTTCATCACAATCATAGCAACAACAGCAAGAGCAGCAGGTATCCAAATAGCAGTCGTATTAATTCCTGAGACGGCGAGAGCTGTTTGGTGATCGGCATGTTCGTCAAATCCGTAAGCGGCAAGGAACCACAGTGGAACGGCACCGCCAATCGTGAAGCCAATCTTGAAGAACAGCCCCATAATCGCGTTGATAATAGCCGCATTACGTTTCCCCGACTTCAACTCGCCATATGAAACCACTTCAGGAACAAGGGCCCACATGAAACCAGTCGCTGAAGTCAATCCCCATTGCTTGATGAATGTTGAAACATACGCTAACCAAAGTTGATCGTGCATACCGTCAAGACTCCAAACCCAAGTCAGGATTTCGCCGACCACAAACATACCGAGGAAGAAATAGAAGAAGCCCTTTTTACCCAATACTTTCTTAAGTTTTGGCCAGAACGCTGCAAAAGCGATACCAGGTATGGAGGCAATCAGCCCCACAGCCCCCATCCACTCCGAGTGATCGACAGTGTATTGGTTAAAATATCCGTTAACCGTATTCATGAAGAACATAAATGTAAATGCCAACATGAAGAACATTCCCAAGATAACCAATGGCTTATTATTCTTAAATTCAACAAAGAAATCAGAAACTTTAACATGTGCCGATTGTTCAGCATTGGCGACAACGCGTTCTTTCGTCAGCTTGTAGCAGAAGAACAGCGCAATGGCTCCAATAACCATATAAACGGCATAAACGCCAAACCAAGCATGACCTGCAGAAGGGTCAGTATAAGTTCCCATATGAAGTTTTAGTCCAAATAAGCCAGTGTCTTTGAGTTCACGATCTTTAGGGGCAGCCATTTGAACAAACATTGGGAACAATGTATAGACAAGAAGATTGGCACCGTTTGCAAGCATCATACGCGTCGTTGTGATTTGGTCTACAGATTTAGGATCGCGGGTTAATGAAGCGTTCAACGAGCCGTAAGGAATATTGACGACGGAATAAACCAAGTCAAGCAAGAGATAAGTGATGAAGGCATAGGGCACAGAATCGCGAACCGCAGGAATCGGCGCAAACAGCAGTGCAGCCAAAATAACGAGCGGAATGCCTGCACGAAGTAGCCAAGGACGATATTTACCTGCTTTTGATGAACGTTTATCGACATAGGTTCCGACCATTGGATCCCATATAACATTGATGATTCGGACTATGGCGAAAATAAAACCTGCTGTTGCTGTACCGATAGCATTGACAGTCGTCATGTAGAGGGCAAGGAAGCCTCCAACTGTACCAAAGACAAGGTTTTGAGCAAAGTCTCCAAAACCGTAGCCAAGACGTTCAGCAAGACTAAGCTTGTGATACTCATTTTGCTGAATTTTATTTGTGTTATCGCTCATGATGAAAACTCCTTCTAAGATGTAAATTTTAGATTTACTTTTCACTTCACTTAACTTCTAAACCTAGTTAATCCTCTCACTTCGTTAGGGGAAAGATTGGAATACGAAACCAAATAAAAGCCCTTACATTTTTACGAACTCACATAAAGCTTTTATTTACAAATAAAAAACAGCTCAATTTCTTATTCATCTTCCGACTCATTATTTTTCCCCTGATAGATTACACCCTTGAACTTATATTAGTTCGTTCATCAAACCAACTAAGAATAAATTTAACACAATCATTATCAATTATCAACTTCATGATTTAGACATTTATAATATTCACTACTTTTGGCACGATTTATTAATCATCTCGGAGCAGCTCAATCGGAAGAGCCAAACGAAAATGTTAATACCCTGAAATCATCGCTCTAGAAAGTCGTTGAATATGCGACCCAATATAACATTGTATTCGTGTCCAGTTTCACCCATCTGTATCAGTTCAGAAAACATAAAAAAACCCGTAATTATTTATAAATACGGGGCTCAAACTTATAATTTCTGTTATTTTTCCTGTCACGTGTAAAAAAATTCTACCGAAATGATTCTCTACTTCATTCGGCATAAATGCGAAAAGAGGGCTCTTCAGCCCTCTTTCCTCTTTTTCGGTGCAAGCCATCACAAGAAAGCCCAATTGTCGACCGAAGCCTCACACTTAACCCGCAGCCAGCGCCTTCTTGGCGAGCGCGAGCGCGCCGCACAGGCCGGCGTTGTCGCCAAGCTGCGGCGGAACGATGTAATTCTCGATATCGTCCATGATGGCTGGAACCTGTACGTAGCCGTTCAGCTGTTTGCGCAGCTCGGCATGAATCAGCGGGAACAGCTGCAGCTGTTTCATGACGCCGCCGCCCATGACGATTTTTTGCGGAGACAGGATTAAAATGTAGTTCATCAGCGCCTGAGCGAGATAGTAAGCTTCCATCGCCCAAGCCGGATGGTCCGGCGTCAATTCCGCACCCGGAACGCCCCAGCGTTTGGACAAGGAAGGTCCGGCTGCCAGCCCCTCCAGGCAATCGCCATGATATGGGCAGAAGCCTTCGAATTTGTCCTCCGGATGACGGCGGACCAGAATATGTCCCATTTCCGGATGGGACAGGCCATGGATCAGCTCGCCGCCCACAACCGCACCGGCGCCGATACCCGTGCCAACGGTAATGTACAGGCAGCTTTCGAGCCCCTGGGCTGCTCCCCAAGTCGCTTCGCCCAAAGCGGCCCCGTTCACATCGGTATCAAATTCGATCGGCAGATCGAAGTGCGAGCGCAAATGTCCGACCATATCGAAATTGCTCCAATAAGGTTTCGGCGTCGTCGTAATCCGTCCGTATGTAGGACTTCCCTTCACCGGGTCAATCGGCCCGAATGAACCTGCTCCGATCGCCGCGATGTCTTTGCCCTTAAAGAAATCGACCACCTGGGCCATCGTTTCCTCCGGCGTCGTAGTCGGGAAGCTGATCCGTTCCACAACGGTACCGTCCTCTTGGCCGATTCCGCATACGAATTTCGTTCCCCCTGCTTCAATTGCTCCTAATAAACTCATCGTAGTCGTTCCCTCCTGCAGCGGGCCTCCCAAGCCCTGTATAAATGCCATATACCTTCTATCTTTATATCAAAACAATCACGGGCATTATAGCCCAGTTAATCCTTGAAAGTCAATCGACTAGAGCACAAAAGAGCCGGCGCTCCAAAAACGCCAGCACTCTGTACCCGTTTAGCTGATAGCCAGTCCCATAAGAGAACACAGGCTCTTCATTTCCAGTTCTTCAAACTTGCTGATCACCTGATGGTGATCGAGCGACAGCTGGCACACATCCAGCGAACAGGCGACGGGCACGCAGCAGTGAATCTCGGCAAGCTTGCGCGACAGGTGCAGCATGTCGAGGTCGGCCTCGATCTTGGCGCGGACACTCTTGGACAGCTGGTCCAGATTTTCGAGAATCCCTTCAACGGATTCGTATTCCTGCACAAGCTTGATCGCCGTCTTCTCGCCGATGCCCTTCACGCCGGGGTAGTTGTCGCTCGTATCGCCCATGAGCGCCTTCACGTCGATAATCTGCCGCGGGCGCAGCTGCTTCTCTTCATACAGGGATTCCGGTGTATACACTTTGTAATTGCCGTGCCCTTTTTTCATAATAATGACCGTCGTCCGATCGCTGACGAGCTGAAGCAAATCGTTATCGCCGGACAGGACCATCACGTCCATCTCCCGTCCGAACTGGTCGGCCAGTGTCCCGATGCAGTCGTCCGCTTCATACCCTTCCGCGCTGATATTCGGAACGCCGAGGCTGTCCATCACGTCGCGGATCATCGAAAACTGCGGAATCAGATCGTCCGGGGCGTCCGGACGGTTGCCCTTGTAAGCGGCAAACTGCTGTCCGCGGAACGTACCGCCGCCGAGATCCCAGCAGCAGACCACATGGGTCGGATTAAACGTTTGCACTGCATCCCAAAAATAACGAATAAAGCCGTAGATCGCGTTTGTCGGAACCCCCGCCTTCGTGCGGCGAATGTAGCCGCTGGACGCGGTCGCGAAATAAGCTCTGAATAATAAGGCCATGCCATCCACGAGCATTACGGATTGGCGTTGTTCATTTGCTGTCACTTCTTGTTTCTCCCCTTGTCTGCCTGTTTCCCCTGGATTCCAAGGTTCGGCACTGCTTCCTCTAGTATAGCATATCCGCCAGGGCATGAGGCCCTTCCTGATATCACCATTCCCGGCTTATTCCTGCTTTTTGTCCCGCCCGTTCTAGTCATAAACCAGACAGCCTGTAACATAAAATTTGTGAAGAAGATCTCCCTTCATCCTGAATTATCCGGCAGGAGTTATTCTCCAAATATCGAATCTTGAAAAGGATAAACCCACCTAACAAGCAGGAGGAATGAATATGGGAAAAACGATCAAGGTCGCTGTCATCGGCTGCGGGACCATTGCCAGAGCGGCGCATATCCCCAACTATTTGAAACATCCGGACGCCGAAATCAAATATTTTTGCGACACGGACAAGAAGAAGGCGGAGCAGGCGGTCAAGGATTATGAATGCGGCACCGCCGTGGAAAATTATCGTGACATCCTGGACGATCCCGAGATCGATGCCGTCTCCGTATGTACCCCTAACGATGCTCATGCCGCCATCTCCATCGATTTTTTGCGGGCGGGCAAGCATGTCTTGTGCGAAAAGCCTGCGGCCCGCACCTACGCGGAAGCGCTGGAGATGCAGAAAGTACAGCACGAAACGGGCAAAGTGCTGAATATCGGGGTCGTGAACCGGTTCAACAAAAGCGTGAACATGATCAAAAACCTGATCGAAAGCGGCGAGCTTGGCGAACTGTACCATATCTATGCAAGCTTCCGCGCTCACCGCTCCATTCCGGGACTTGGCGGCGCGTTTACCACCAAATCAATTGCCGGCGGGGGCGTCCTGATCGATTGGGGCGTCCATTATCTGGACATCGTCATGTACTGCGCCGGCGATCCGCGTCCGTTGACGGTATCCGGCCAGGCTTACTCCAAGCTGGGGCGGGACCTGCCAAATTACGCCTACCTGAACATGTGGGCAGGGCCCCCGAATTACGCCGGTACGTATGATGTCGATGACTTTGTCACGGCCATGATCCGCACCGAAGGGCCGGGCATTACGATCAACGGCGCCTGGGCGCAGAACATCGGCACACCCGAAACCTACATCGATTTTCTGGGCGACAAAGCAGGGATCCGCCTACAATACGGAGGCGACTTCACTATTTACGGGGCCAAGGACGGAGCTTTGCTGGAAACGAAGCCCAAGTATTCATCGAGCGACCATTTCGAAAACGAAATCAACGGCTTTCTCGAATGCATCCAGACCGGCGTAAAGCTGCCGTCCCATATCGATACCGTCATCGTCACCTCCAAGATGATTCAGGCAATCTACGACTCTTCCGAGCAGCGCAGGGAAATCGAGCTGTAATAAGCGATTGAGGGGGATTGCTGCTTGAAAACGATCGGTTTTATCGATTATCACCTCGATGAATGGCATGCCGAGCATTATCCGAAGTGGATTGAACAGGCATCAGGCGGCACCATGAAGGTGGCCTATGCCTATGGAATGGCCGATTCGCCTTCCGGGCGCACCAACGTACAGTGGAGTGAAGACAAAGGAATCGAGCTGCTCCCTTCGATTGCCGAGGTCGTGGATCGAAGCGATTACATCATTGTCCTTTCGCCCGACCATCCGCAGTACCACGAGCCGCTCGCCCAGCTTCCGCTTCAATCCGGCAAGCCTACCTATATTGACAAAACCTTTGCCCCGGACCGCCAGACCGCTCGGCGCCTGTTCGATCTAGCTGAGCAGCACGGGACGCCGCTGTTCTCCAGCTCGGCGCTTCGCTTCGCCGCGGAGTACGCCGGGGCCGAGCGCGCCGGCATCGAGAACATCATCAGCTTCGGCCCGGGGCGGTACGACAACTATTCGATCCACCAGATCGAACCGATCGTCTCGCTACTGGGCCCCGGCGTCCGCAGGATGATGTATACCGGAACGCCTCACGCCCCGTCGTGGCTGATCGGATTCAGCGGGGGCCGCCAGGCCGAGATCCATCATCTCGGCGGGGGATGTCCCTTTTCGCTGACGGTCAGCTATACATCCGGCGAGACGAACATGCTGAAAGCGGACTCCGATTATTTCGGGCTGTTCGCTGGGGCGCTCGTCCGCTTTTTCGAAACCGGCGTTCCGCCTGTCGATCCGGCCGAGACGGTAGCAGTCATCACAATCATCGAGCAGGGCTTCAAGGCGATGGAAACGCCCCATCAATGGGTAGAGCTCCCTTCGGAATAGATCCTCGAACAACAAACAAAACGGTGGCAAAGCCTCAGGGAAATGCTAGGACCCTCCCCTGTCGGTCATGCCACCGTTTTTTACGGAATCCCAGGCTACGCCCAGTTCTCCTCGTACATGTCCTCTTTAAAGCCGACCGTCACCTTGCTGCCGTCGGTTACGATCGGACGTTTGATCAACCGGCCGTTACTGGACAGCAGCTTGATCTGCTCTTCCCGGCTCATGGCCGGCAGCTTGTCCTTCAGACCCAGCTCCTTGTACGCCTCTCCGCTGGTATTAAAAAACTTCTTCAAATCCAGCCCGCTCTTCTCGACCATGCGGGACAGCTTGTCCGGAGCCGGCGGCTCCTCCCATAAATGCTGGAGCTCCAGCTCGTGGCCGTGCGCTTCCAGCCATTTAACCGCACTGCGGCACGTACCGCATTTGGGATAATGGTATACTTTCAATTTGCTCATCGTTACTCACTCTTTTCATTGATCAAGTTCATGTTGCTTCGCCTCGCCAATAAGGCGGGTCATGTCGGGCGGCAGCGGTGCCTGAAAGGTCATCCGCTCCCGGGTGACGGGATGCTGGAAGGACAGCTCCCAGGCGTGGAGCGCCTGCCGCGAAATGCTGTGATCCAGCAGCACCACGGTCCGCTCAGATGGGGTTAATCCCTGCGGCAGAACGGGCTCCGGAGCCGCCTCTTCCCCAGGTGGAAGCATACGGTAGACCGGATGCTGGTACAGCTTATCGCCGATCAGCGGGCAGCCGATGCTGGTCATATGGACGCGGATCTGGTGGGTTCTGCCTGTTTCCAGCTTCAGCTGGACGAGCGAAGAAGACGAGCCGTACGCCTCAACGACCTTATACCGCGTCAGCGACGGATACCCGTCAGGCGTGACAATACGCCGATGCGGCTCTTCCGGGTCGCGGTCGATCGGTCCGTCCACCTCTCCTTCTTCCGGAGACGGAACGCCATGAACGAGGGCCAGGTACCTTTTGTCCACCTCGTTTGCGATCATTTGCTCCGAAATATGCTGGTGGACATACGGATTTTTGGCGATAGCGATAACGCCCGAAGTTTCCTGGTCCAGCCGGTGCACGGCTCGAAAGCGGAACGCCTCGCCCTTGTCCCGCCAATAGTGAACCACGCCGTTCGCCAAGGTTCCCGTATAGTGTCCGTGCGTCGGATGCACGATGATGCCGGCTTCCTTGTTCACGATCAGCAGGTGCTCATCCTCGTACAAAATGCGAAAAGGAATGGGCTCTGGCAGAATATCATCCGAAATTTCTTTCTCCATCCGGATTTCCACCACATCCCCATCCCTGACCGGAACGCTGATGTACACTCTTTGGCCATTCACGGTAATCCCCTGTTCCGTCAGCTTCAGGCGGGACTGCAGCTTGCGGGATACGTGGAGTCTCTTCTGCAGAATCGTCTTCAGCAGCCACCCGTCTTCCGAAGGCGGGACGGTATATGAAATCGGGGGATAATATTCGCTCATTTTTTCCGTCCGAATACCTTTTTGCTGCGCACGTATTCGATGTCCGCCACGCCGCTGCGGGCGTTGGCCGTCCGGGCCACAACGAAGAAGTAGTCCGACAGACGGTTCAAATACCTGCGCACGTCGGGATTAATTTCTTTCTCCCGCCCCAGCGTCACGACTCTGCGCTCTGCGCGGCGGCAGACCGTGCGGCATACATGCAGCGTGGATGCCAGCAGGGTGCCTCCAGGCAGAATAAAGCGCTCCAGCTCCGGCGTCTCTTCCATATAAGCATCCATCCACTGCTCGAGCCGCGTCACTTTGTCGGGACCGACCTTGTATTTGCTCTCGCTCAGCTTCACAAATGCCAGGTCGGAGCCGCAGTCAAACAGCTCATGCTGAATCTCGATCATATTTTCTTTCAGGTCCTGCAATGACTCCGCTTCCATCAGGCTGATCGCCTGGCCCACAAAGCAGTTCAGCTCATCAATCGTGCCGTAGGCCTCCACCTGCAGGTCATCCTTCAAAACGCGCCCGCCAATGACAGACGTTTCGCCTTCATCGCCTGTGCGTGTGTAGATTCTCACCAGCTTCTTCTCCCCTTTATCGCGTATTATCATACATCAAAGGAATCGCGGAAGCCGCGTCCCCTGTGCTGGCTTCTTTACTCCGTCAATGCCTTAAGCGCCTTTACCGCATTGTCGACCGACTTGGCCGAAATCGGGATCGTGGCGTACAGCTTCTCCGGAACGTATTTCTGGTCTTTGAAAAATTTCATTTCACGAACGGGGATGCCGTACAGATGCTCAGTCGTATCCGTCGTACCGTCTTCTTTTTCCTCGTTGCTCGCGAACACGCCATCCGGATATTTTTTCGGGTCAAAATACGAATCCAGCACGGTATGACCGCCCATTTTGGCGTAATTTTTCATATCGTCTTCCGGCAGAAAAATGATGTCATGCCCGCCGGCAGCATATTCAACCATCAGCTTCTCCGGGTTATAAATCGGACTGGCCGATACTTTGACCTTCAGGT
>Ga0224731_1026_pt1 | contig 15383 bp, 1 predicted proteins | sample IA1ulk_2_FD_161639 | JGI IMG/M metagenome (GOLD analysis project Ga0224731, IMG submission 161639) | Enriched cells from agricultural soil in Iowa, United States - IA12soil_GW_FP2(bulk) | ecosystem: Environmental > Terrestrial > Soil > Agricultural land | place: USA: Iowa | collected 2017-05-08 | reverse complement strand
GCCACCGTCGACTCGTCGAACAGATCCGTCGCGTACGTGAACGTCGCCGCCATCCCGGCCGGGGCACCGGACTCGTCGAACTGCTCGACCATGGTCAACTGCAGATCGAACTTCGCCGCCACCGCGCCGGTATCGACGCCCGCAACCGTCAGATCGCCCAACTGCAACCCGGTCTGGCGTGCGCTCTGGAACGAGAGCATCACCTGGAACAACGGATTACGCGCCTGCGACCGCGCCGGATTGAGCACCTCCACCAACCGCTCGAACGGCACATCCGCATGCGCAAACGCACCCAGATCACCCTCACGCACCCGACCCAACAACCCCGAGAACGACTCCGAAGAATCCACCTCCGTCCGCAACACCAACGTATTGACGAACATCCCGATCAAATCATCGAGAACCTGCTCACCACGACCCGCCACCGGAGTACCGATCGCAATATCGGACGTCCCCGACAACCGCGACAACAACACCGCCAACGCCGCATGCACCACCATGAACAACGACGAATTCGACTCACGCGCAGCGTCACTCAACGACACATGCACATCACGATCAATCACGAACGAATACGCAGCACCACGATTGGACGCCACCGCCGGCCGCGGACGATCAGCCGGCAAATCCAACTGATCCGGCAAACCCGCCAACGCCGACTCCCAGAACCCGATCTGACGCGAAATCAACGACCCCGCATCATCTTCCGACCCCAAAGTCTCCCGCTGCCACAACGCGTAATCCGCATACTGCACCGCCAACGGCGCCCACCCCGGCACCTCACCCCGAGAACGAGCCTCGTACGCCACCATCACATCACGCGTCAACGGCCCCATCGACACACCATCACCACTGATGTGATGAACCACCATCGCCAACACGAACTCCGACTCCGACACCGCGAACAACCGCGCCCGAACCGGAACCTCCACCGCCACATCGAAACCAGCCGACAAGAACTCCGTCACCGCACCAACGACATCGGACTCCGACACCGCCACCGGCGACAAATCCAACCGCACCCGATCCGCAGACAACACCTCCTGGAACCCGACACCGTCGACCTCCGGATACACCGTCCGCAAAATCTCATGCCGACCAACAACATCCGACACCGCAGCATCCAACGCCGCCACATCCAACAACCCCGACAACCGAATCGCCACCGGAATATTGTCAACATTGGATCCCGGATCGAATCGGTTCAAGAACCACATCCGCTGCTGCGCCAACGACAACGGCACCCGCTCCGGACGCACCCGAGCCGTCAACGCCGCCCGCGCACCCGAACCAATCTCCGACTCCATCCGCGCAGCCAACAACTCCACCGACGACGCCTCGAACAACACCCGCACCGGAACCTGCGCATCGAGCGCCTGCCCCAACCGCGCCGCCACCCGAGTAGCAATCAAAGAATTACCACCCAAAGCAAAGAAATCGTCATCCAACCCGACACGCTCGACCCCGAGAACGTCCCCGAACACCGACGCGACGATCTCCTCCACCGCCGTCACCGGAGCCCGGAACACCGCAACCTCGAACACCGGCTCCGGCAACAACTTCCGATCCAACTTGCCGTTCGCATTCAGCGGCATCCGTTCGAGAGTGATCAATTTGGTAGGGACCATGTAGCGCGGTAGCCGCAACGAAAGATCCTGCAGGATCAATTCGGCGGATATTGAGGCAGAGTCGTCGCCGACCCCATACGCGACGAGGTGCGAGCCCCGATCTGCATCATCATGAAGTACAACCACGGCCTGGCGAACCCCTGGAATTTCAAGTAAGGCACGCTCGATCTCACCAAGTTCAATCCGGAGCCCGTGCAACTTCACCTGGAAGTCGCTACGTCCGATGTACTCCAACTCTCCCGACTTATTCCATCGGGCAAGGTCACCAGATCTGTACATCCTCATGCCCGGCTGACTGAACGGATTGGCAACAAAGCGTTCGGAAGTCAGTTCACCCCTCGTCTCATACCCGCGGGCAAGCTGACCTCCGGCAAGGTACATCTCGCCCACTACACCAGATGGAACGAGTTGTAACTTATTGTCGAGCACATAGATATCGACACCGCCGGCGGGCGAGCCTATTGGAATACTCTGGTATTGCTCAGCTCTGACCGAATGACTGGATACCGAGACAGCCGACTCCGTCGGCCCATACTCGTTAAACAACTCTGCAAGACTCAAGTTACGGAAGCGATCCGCCAAATGCGGCGTAAGTGTCTCGCCACCGCAGAATACTTGACGAAGACTAACCAAGTCGTCCGGGCACGCTTGCTCCAGAATTTCGCCAAGAACTGATGGCACGAAATGGGCCGATGTAACTCGGTTTTCGCGGATCGCGCGAACCAAATAACCAGGATCACGGTGCCCATCAGCAGACGCAATCACCAATCGGGCACCAGACAACAGTGGCCACCAAAACTCGCGAACGGAAGCGTCAAAAGTGAAAGGGGTCTTCTGCAGTACAACATCTTCCGCGGTCAACCCATAGCGTTCCTGACGCCAATCCAAGGATCGCACTACAGATTGGTGTGGAACCGCCACGCCTTTCGGCCTTCCGGTCGAACCCGAAGTGAAGATGACGTACGCCGTATCTTCCGGATGAAGACTCCGGCCTCTTTCTCCCTGACGAACTGGAACCGACGAGTACCTATCGAGTTCGATCGAGTCCAGAAGAATTCTCGCGCCCCCGAAAGACTCGTCTAGATGGGTAGCAGATGTCGTTAGGATACAAATTGGTGAGGATGTTTCGATGATGAACTGATTTCGATCAATCGGTTGATCCGGGTCCAATGGCACATAGGCTGCACCGCTCTTTGAAATCGCATACATTCCAACCACAAGTTCGATCGATCGCCGAACTGAGAGCACTACACTTGTACCGGGACCCGCGCCAATCTCGATTAGGAATCTTGCCAACCGATTTATGCGGCTATCCAACTCGCGATAGGTCAACGCGTTATCGCCGTCAGCTATGGCAATTAGATCAGGAGTCTTCGCAACCTGCCTATCGAATCGATCCGGTAGAAGATCCGCCGTCAACGGAGTTCGAACCGGCGCTTGGGACCAAGCCAGTATCGACTGTCTTTCAGCAGCACCAATGATGTCTATGTCGCCCAAACATATTGAATGATCGGCGACGACAGTACCGAGAATCCGTCCGAACCGAACCGCAAACCCTGCCACCGTCGACTCGTCGAACAGATCCGTCGCGTACGTGAACGTCGCCGCCATCCCGGCCGGGGCACCGGACTCGTCGAACTGCTCGACCATGGTCAACTGCAGATCGAACTTCGCCGCCACCGCGCCGGTATCGACGCCCGCAACCGTCAGATCGCCCAACTGCAACCCGGTCTGGCGTGCGCTCTGGAACGAGAGCATCACCTGGAACAACGGATTACGCGCCTGCGACCGCGCCGGATTGAGCACCTCCACCAACCGCTCGAACGGCACATCCGCATGCGCAAACGCACCCAGATCACCCTCACGCACCCGACCCAACAACCCCGAGAACGACTCCGAAGAATCCACCTCCGTCCGCAACACCAACGTATTGACGAACATCCCGATCAAATCATCGAGAACCTGCTCACCACGACCCGCCACCGGAGTACCGATCGCAATATCGGACGTCCCCGACAACCGCGACAACAACACCGCCAACGCCGCATGCACCACCATGAACAACGACGAATTCGACTCACGCGCAGCGTCACTCAACGACACATGCACATCACGATCAATCACGAACGAATACGCAGCACCACGATTGGACGCCACCGCCGGCCGCGGACGATCAGCCGGCAAATCCAACTGATCCGGCAAACCCGCCAACGCCGACTCCCAGAACCCGATCTGACGCGAAATCAACGACCCCGCATCATCTTCCGACCCCAAAGTCTCCCGCTGCCACAACGCGTAATCCGCATACTGCACCGCCAACGGCGCCCACCCCGGCACCTCACCCCGAGAACGAGCCTCGTACGCCACCATCACATCACGCGTCAACGGCCCCATCGACACACCATCACCACTGATGTGATGAACCACCATCGCCAACACGAACTCCGACTCCGACACCGCGAACAACCGCGCCCGAACCGGAACCTCCACCGCCACATCGAAACCAGCCGACAAGAACTCCGTCACCGCACCAACGACATCGGACTCCGACACCGCCACCGGCGACAAATCCAACCGCACCCGATCCGCAGACAACACCTCCTGGAACCCGACACCGTCGACCTCCGGATACACCGTCCGCAAAATCTCATGCCGACCAACAACATCCGACACCGCAGCATCCAACGCCGCCACATCCAACAACCCCGACAACCGAATCGCCACCGGAATATTGTCAACATTGGATCCCGGATCGAATCGGTTCAAGAACCACATCCGCTGCTGCGCCAACGACAACGGCACCCGCTCCGGACGCACCCGAGCCGTCAACGCCGCCCGCGCACCCGAACCAATCTCCGACTCCATCCGCGCAGCCAACAACTCCACCGACGACGCCTCGAACAACACCCGCACCGGAACCTGCGCATCGAGCGCCTGCCCCAACCGCGCCGCCACCCGAGTAGCAATCAAAGAATTACCACCCAAAGCAAAGAAATCGTCATCCAACCCGACACGCTCGACCCCGAGAACGTCCCCGAACACCGACGCGACGATCTCCTCCACCGCCGTCACCGGAGCCCGGAACACCGCAACCTCGAACACCGGCTCCGGCAACAACTTCCGATCCAACTTCCCCGACGCATTCAGCGGCAACGCATCCAACACCATGATCAACGACGGAACCATGTACGACGGCAACACCGCACGCAGCGAATCCGTAAGCGCTACAACATCAACCACCACACCCGACGCCGGCACCACATACCCAACCAAGCTGTCACCCGACTTGGAGTCAGAGTGCATCACGACGACGGCGTCGTTGACGTTCTCATGCGTGAGCAGGGCTGATTCGATCTCACCCAGTTCGATCCGCTGACCACGCAACTTCACCTGGAAATCGCTACGGCCGATGTACTCCAGCTCCCCCGATTTGGTCCATCGAACCAAATCTCCGGTGCGGTACAACCTGGCGCCGGCTGATCCGAATGGATCGGCGACAAATCGCAGCGCCGTCATAGCAGGCTCACCGTGATATGCACGAGCCACCTGCGGTCCACCCAAATACAGTTCACCGGCCACACCCACCGGCACTGGCGCCAACCGGCCGTCAAGCACAACAGTGGACGCGTTAGCGACGGGCGTACCGATCGGGACGACCACCGCCTCAGGAGTCGCCTCCCAAGCTGTTACCACCTCGACCTCGGCAGGCCCGTACCAGTTGTGCAGGCTCGCCGAGGCGTACCCGCTGAATCGGCGTACGGTGTCGGCGCTCAACGCCTCTCCTGCGACAAAGACTCGACGCACCGATTCCGGCAGCGGCGCGGGCACCGCGGACATGAATGCGCTCAACATCGACGGAACGAAATGCACCGTCGTGACCCGCTCTTGAGTAATGGTTTTCGCAAGATAATCTGCGTCCCGGTGTCCATCGGGAACCGCGATGACCAGTTTCGCGCCAGTTTGGAGAGTCCAGAACAATTCCCAGACCGAAATGTCGAAGGTGATCGGCGTTTTGTGTAGTACCACATCCGAGCAATCAAGCCTGTAGGTCGCCTGAGCCCACACCAACTGGTTCACCGTTGCGCTGTGTGTAATGGCAACGCCCTTGGGTCGACCTGTCGAACCTGAAGTGAAGATCAGATACGCCGTGTTTTGCGATCGCAAAGGCGAATTGCGTTCAGAGTCGGCAATCCGGCGAGATGGGAACCCGTCCAAGTTCAGAGCCTCGACAGTCACCATCCGTCGACCCGTAGACGCGAACTGATCGCGAGCGGTAGTCAGAATCAGTACCGGATCCGCCGCCTCTACGACGTACTCGGTGCGTTCTGCTGGATGATCTGGATCGATAGGAACGTAGGCGCCCCCAGCCTTCAGAACGGCGTAGATCGCAACCACGAGGTCAATGCTCCGACGCATCGCCACACCGACCAACTGCTCAGGTCCGACTCCTTCGGAAATGAGGTGACGCGCGAGTTGATTGACCTTGGCATCGAACTCCGCATACGTAAGTTCAATTGCGTCCATGGCCAACGCGACAGAGTTAGGCGTCCGCGCAACCTGCTCGTCGAACAACGAGACCAGCGTCGCATTGTCCGAGCACAAAGATCCGGCCGAAACAGCTTGTGCCAGTACCTGTTCACTCTCGCTCTGTGAGAGTACGGGAATATCACCCACCAGTACGTCCGGAGTTGCGGACACTGTGCTCAGAATTCGCAACAGACGATCGACGAATTCCAGCACCGTTGATTCGTCGAACAGGTCGGTTGCGTAGTTGAACGATCCGTGTATCCCCGAGGGTTCTCCAGACTCGCTGATGACCTCGGACAGAGTGATCTGAAGGTCATATTTCGCCGTTCCCGAGTCCGCTTCGATCCCGGAAATCGTGAGTTCTGGCAACACGAACTGCGTTTGCGCAAAGTTCTGGAACACCAACAAAACCTGGAACAGCGGTGAGTGCGCAGTAGAACGCACGGGGTCGATCTCATCCACCAACCACTCGAACGGCACATCCGCATTGGCAAACGCCGATAGATCGATTTCACGCACCTGCTCCAGGAACGAACCGAATCCCTCCGACGCTTCGACGTTCGTGCGTAAGACCAGCGTGTTGACGAACATACCAATCAGATCGTCGAGTTCGGCCTCCCCGCGTCCTGCGACAGGAGTACCAAGCACCACGTCCGTGGAACTGCTCAGTCTGGACATCAAAACAGCCACTGCCGCGTGAATGACCATGAAGACAGTGACGTTGTGACCCACTGCAAGCCTCGACAAGTCTGAATGAAGGCGTGCATCGATCGTGAAATTGACTGTCGCTCCGCGTAACGACTGAATCGCCGGCCTTGCACGATCCAAGGGGAGATTCAAAACGGGGGGGACGTCAGCCAACTGAGTTCGCCAATACGCAATTTGCTTCGACGCGATCGAGTCCGGGTCACCATCTGAGCCCAACATCTCGCGTTGCCACAACGCATAGTCCGCGTACTGCACTCCGAGAGGTGCCCACCCCGGAACCACGCCCCGAGATCGGGCCTCATACGCGACCATGACATCGCGCCCGAGTGGCCCGACTGAGGAACCGTCTCCGGCAACGTGGTGGATCACGACAACCAACACGTAGTCGCCAGAGCCAAGGCTGAACAGTTTCGCTCGAACGGGGACCTCAGCACCGACGTCGAATCCCTGTCCGACAACCTCTGCTACGCGCAGCATTACAGACTCGGCGTCGACCTCGACTGGACTCAAGTCCAGCACGACCTCTTCGGGTGGAACAATTACCTGCATTGGTCCATCTGGATCGCTTGGGTACAACGTTCTGAGCGACTCGTGCCGTGCCAGGACATCGGAAACAGCAGCTTTCAGCCCCGCCACGTCCAGCTTCCCTGAAAGCCGGATCGCGAGAGGAACATTGTAGACCGGCGACTCTGGGTCGAGTTGGTTCAGAAACCACATCCGTTGCTGTGCAAGGGACAACGGCACCCTCTCCGGGCGCACCCGAGCAGTCAACGCCTCCCGAGCACCCGAACCGATCTTGGTCTGAACCCGGGCAGCCACGCGCTCGACCGAGGACACCTCGAACAGCACCCGTACCGGAACCTGCGTATCGAGCGCCTGCCCAAGGCGGGCAACCATCCGAGTCGCAATCAGCGAATTGCCACCCAAAGCAAAGAAATCATCATCAAGCCCGACCCGATCCACACCCAACACCTCGGCGAAAACCGAGGCAACCGACTCCTCCACCGGAGTCACCGGAGCCCGGAACGCTGCAGCCTCGAACACCGGCTTCGGCAACAGCTTCCGATCCAACTTCCCCGAAGCATTCAGCGGGAACGCATCCAACACCATGATCTGCGACGGCACCATATACGACGGCAACACCGACCCCAACGAATCCACAAGCGCCGCAACATCAACCACCGCTCCCGACGTCGGCACCACATACCCCACCAACTGATCACCGGTCTTGGTCGACACCACCGCCACCGACGACACCGACACCGACACATCGGCCACCAGGGCCGACTCGATCTCCCCCAACTCGATCCGCTGACCCCGGAACTTCACCTGGAAATCAGTGCGCCCGATGTACTCGAGCTCCCCCGACCAGCCCCACCGCACCAAGTCCCCCGTGCGGTACATCCGATCGCCGACACTGCCATGAGTGAACGGATTCGCGACGAAGCGATCCGCCGACAAATCCGGACGAGAAACATACCCACGAGCCAACTGATCACCCGCAAGATACAACTCTCCCGCAACACCCGCCGGCACCGGACGCAATCGCGAATCCAAGACGAAAACCTGCGAATTCCACTGCGGCACACCAATAGAAGCCACACCACCGTGGACAGCATCCGTCACATCCGCGAACGTGATCGACACCGCGGCCTCGGTCGGACCATACAAGTTGTGAACCCGCGCGCTTGAAACAACACCGAAATCGCGCACCGTCTGCGCCGGCAACGCCTCACCGATGACGAACACATCACGTAGCGAATCCAACTGGCTGGCAGAGACTTCCCCCGCGAACACCGACAGCATCGTCGGCACGAAGTCCGTCACCGTCACGCGCTGATCAGCGATCACCGACGCCAAATACCCCGGATCCCGATGACCGTCATGAGTGGCCACCACCAACCGAGCACCCACCGCCAACGGCAGGAAGAACCCCCACAAAGACACGTCGAACGTCGTCGCAGTCTTCTGCAGATACACATCCGACCCGGTCAGAACATACTGCCCCTGCATCCACGCCATCTGATTGACGATCGCCGCATGCGAAACCGCCACACCCTTCGGCTTCCCCGTCGACCCCGACGTGAAAATCACATACGCAGCATTCGAAACACGCAACGGCGCAACACGATCCACATCAGAAACAGGCGCATCCGAGAATCCGGACACATCCAGCTCGTCTATCAACACCACATCGAATTTACTCGGCAACACCACACCGTCACCAGCAGTGGACAACACACAGACCGGTGCCGCGGTCTCGAGAATATGACCATTGCGCTCGACCGGATGATCCGGATCCAACGGCACATACGCCCCACCCGCAGCAACCACTGCATACATACCAACCACAAGGTCAACCGACCGGCGCATCGCCAACGCCACCAACGACTCCGGCCCCACGCCCACCGAAATCAGATACCGTGCAAGACGGTTCACCCGAGACCCGAACTCCGCATACGTCAGAGACTGCCCCTCGAACACCACCGCCACCGCATCCGGCGTCGCCGCCACCTGCGCAACAAACCCGTCGAGCAACAAAGCACCAACAGTCAACTCGTGAACAGTGTCATTGACCGCCACCAGCACCTGCGAACGCTCGCCCTCACCGAGCAACTCCACATCCCCGACAACCGAATCAGGCTCCGCCACCATTGCTTCCAGAACACGCACCAACCGCTCCGCAAACGAAACAACTGTCGACGCGTCGAACAGATCCGTCGCATACGTCAACGACATCGGCATCCCCACACCGACGCCGTCCTCCTCCAACGGCGTCACCGTCAACTGCAGATCGAACTTCGCGATCTCGACACCGGCGTCGAAACCGGCAATCGACAGTCCCGGCAACTCCACGACATCCTGCGCCATGTTCTGAAAGAACAACGCAACCTGGAACAACGGATGATGGGCCTGCGACCGCGCCGGATCAAGCACTTCCACCAAACGCTCGAACGGCACGTCCTCGTTGCCGAACGCCCCGAGATCGACCTCACGAACCCGACCCAATAACGCCGAGAAAGACTCCGAAGAATCCACCTCGGTCCGCAACACCAACGTATTGACGAACATACCAATCAGATCGTCCAGCTCCGGCTCACCCCGCCCTGCGATCGGAGAGCCCACCACAACGTCGTCACTACCGCTCAGCCGCGCCAACAACACCGCCAACGCCGCATGCACCACCATGAACAACGACACATTACGATCAAGCGCCAACTGCTCGAGCGCTCGATGTAACCGCGCGTCTATCGAAAACTGGTAACTCGCACCCTGATTGGATGCCACCAACGGCCGCGGGCGATCCGCCGGCAGCTCGATCCGCTCCGGCAACCCCGCCAACACCGACGTCCAATACCCCAACTGCTCAGACATCAACGACGACGGATCACCCTCGGACCCCAACACCTCACGCTGCCACAACGCGTAATCCGCATACTGCACCGCCAACGGCGCCCACCCCGGAACCTGTCCACCCGCACGCGCCACATACGCCATCGACACATCACGCACCAACGGACCCATCGACACACCGTCAGCAGCGATATGGTGAATCACCAACGCCAACACAAACTCCGACGAACCCGTCTGGAACAAACGAACCCGTAATGGCACCTCGACCGTGACATCGAACCCCTCTGCCACCACTGGCGTCAGCACACCGAGCAAGTCGGCCGCGTCGACAGTTTCGGGCAATACAGTTTCCACGAATTCGTCCACCGGAAGTACTTGTTGGAACCCGATGCCCTCGAATTCCGGATAGACGGTCCGCAACACCTCGTGCCGCGCAACAACATCCGACAGCGCTGCGGACAGTGCCGAAACATCGACGGCACCGGACAACCGCAACACGATCGGAATGTTGTTCACACCAGACACAGAGTCGAATCTCGACAAGAACCACATCCGCGACTGTGCAAGGGAAAGAGGTATCCGCTCCGGACGAGAGCGAGGGGCCAAGGCAATTCGCACACGCCCCGCTGAATCTGACAAAACAGATGCAAGACCGGAGACTGTCGAGTACTCGAAGAGCGTTTTGACCTGAACCCGCACATCGAAAGCCGCACTGAGACGCCCGGCCAATTTCGCAGCAATCAACGAGTTGCCGCCGAGTTCGAAGAAGTCGTCGTCAGCGCCGACTCGGTCCACCCCCAAGAGTTCTTCGAATATGCGCGCGACCACGACCTCACCATCGGAGGATGGCGCTACAAACTCTCGGGCCTCGAATACGGGATCAGGAAGTGCTGCTGAATCCAGCTTTCCTACTGGCGTCAAGGGAATCTCGTCGATGACAACGACAGCCGCCGGAATCATGTGACGGGGAAGATCCGTCTTGACCACTGCCAGGACGTCATCCCCGGACAGCACGGCTCCAACTGCAGGAAGCACATAAGAGATGAGAGCCGTTTCACCGCTGGGCAACACTCGCCCGAGCGTTGTCACGAACTCGACCCGTTCGTCGAGTGCGATGACCGCGTCGATTTCAGTCAACTCGATGCGGAAGCCACGGATCTTGACCTGGGAATCGGACCGTCCGACGTATTCGACGCTACGATCGCCGGCAGCACTTTCCGTCCACCGCACCACGTCCCCCGTGCGGTACATTCGTTCACCCTGTGCCCCAAAGGGATTCGCGATGAATCGATCGGCCGTCATACCTGCCAAATTGTGGTATCCGCGCGCAACCTGCGGCCCTGCAAGATAGAGCTCACCCGTAGTCCCCGTCGGTACAGGCTGCAAGCGGGCATCCAATACCAAAGACGCTGCACCACGAATCGGACCACCGATCGTGACGGGATCACCCGCGCCGAGTTCCGTCATGTTCGTGACGATCGTCATCTCGGTCGGGCCGTACGCGTTGACAAAGTGGCGTCCGGGCGCCCACTTCGCGACCAACTCTGGCGGACACGCTTCACCCGCGACCACGACGACAGCAACATCGTCGAGTCCAGATGGATCCACCGATGCGAGCACCGAAGGAGTAGCGCCGACATGCGTCACTCGCTCTGTCTTGATCAGCTCGGCTAGCTCGGGCCCACCGTAGATGCTCGATGGGGCAATCACCATGACGGCGCCCGCCCCGATCGTCTCGAGTAGTTCGAAGATCGATACGTCGAAGCTTGGAGTCGTGAAGTGCAAAACCCGCGAATTGCCGTCGAGCGACAGCATGCGAATTTGCTCTCGCTGCAGGACGGCTAGCCCCGAATGCGAAACAACAACACCCTTGGGTCGCCCTGTGGAGCCGGATGTGTAGATGACGTACGCGGCGTGCTGCTCACGCAGTGTCCTTACCCGCTCGTCATACGTCACTGGCGCGCCGGAGACAGCGGCCAACGACTCGACAGTGTCCGAAGCATCGATCGAGATCCACCCGACCGAGTCGGTTAACCCGGCGCGTGCACCCTCAGTGGTCAACCCGACCGAAACTCCAGAATCGCTGATCATGTAGGCCACGCGATCGGCTGGATAGTTCGGATCCACCGGGACGAAGGCGGCGCCGGACTTGGCGACTGCCCACAGTGCCAGAACGGACTCGATGGACCGCGGTATCGAAATTGCAACCCGATCCTCTGGCCCCATGCCGCCGGCGATCAACAATCTCGCCAAACGAGACGATTGCTCGTCCAACTCTGCGTATGACAGCGAACGTCCTTCGAACCGCAACGCCTCCCGCTCGGGCCCCAGCTCGACGGCCGCCGCCAGCAGTTGCGGAAGCAACGAGGTGCTGGCACGACGGCCGCGTGCCGGACGCTCTCGACGTGCCTTGCGAGCTACCGAAGTCCCTGGCGTCACACCATCGGAGCTCATGCGGTCACGACCTGCACTCGAACGGCATGCTGGAGGAACACGTGCTGCGTCAAGACAATTTCACCTTCGCTTTGGTACTGCAGTTCGATCAGTATTCGCAGGAATCCGATCACTTCCGAGGTTCTACCCTTGACCTGGGCAAATCGCGTTCGACGTCCCGGTAAAGCCCCAATAGTTGATCGGACACACCGAACCATTGTTACAGCTGTCGCGGAGTGGACATCATCGGACTGTTCGGGATATGGGAGTCCATCAACTTCGTGAACGGCGGCGTCAGCTCAGAGTCCACGTCGCGGGATCACACGCCAGGCGTAGATCTGGCAAAGCTCCTTCGACAACACCTGTGAAGACGTCTGTCGGACCAACCGCGTGCGAAACCCACTCCTCTGCAAGTAGCTCCTGTACCTCTGCGTCCTTCGCCGCTTCCGAGTACAGCAGTACGACGCCACCGACCGCTCCGCCAAGCAGAATAGTCAGAATCGATGTTTCGTCTTCCTCGGGACCGAAGTACATCAAACGCGATTCATAGTCGACATCGTGCTTCTGCGACATCGCGTCCAACTTCGCTGCGAGCTCTCCATGGGTGATCTGGCCAGGGTGCGAACCGGCAACCACGACCGCGATGTCGTCCGCGCTCAGCGGACGAAGCCGGTCCGTGTAGTTCACGGAACGACTCGAGTACGACGCCACCAACTCGATAACATCTGGCTGGTCCAAGTCGAGGCTCGTGTCCAGCGGTACGTCAGATTCGGCCTCACCCGAAATCAACGCCAAGGCCACACTCGGAGCCGTTTCTGTCCCACGTGCTGCTCCTGTAGCTCCTACCAGAGCTGCCGCGCCGGCTTTGGACAGCGCCCAGGCCGCCACCACCAGTTCGATGCCACGCAATCCTGTGATCCCCACCGTGTCGCCCGGACCGATCCCAAGATTGATCAGGTGGCGAGCGAGGCGAGATGATCGTGCATCGACCTCGTGGTAAGTCATTTCCTCCTCATCGCACACGACTGCGACAGCATCAGGATCAGCCTCTACGGAATTTGCCAATCGCTGTGGCACGAGTCGGCCCGTCGGAGCGCCAACGGCCGGGGGCGGCGTTGTGTCCACGGAGCCGAGGACTTCTGCTCGTTCGGAGTCGGTGAGCAGTTCGATGTCACCAATCGGACGTGAAGGATCCGAGGAGACCCGATCTAGAACGCGGACGAAGCGCTCGACATGTGCGTCGGCGGTTGCTTGGTCGAAAAGGTCCGCAGCGAAAACCAAATGGCCGAGCAACCCTCCCGTTACCGGATCTGAACTGAGATTGAGTTGGAGGTCGAACTTCGCAGTCGCCTCCACACCCTCGACAGCCGTGATCTTCAAATCCGGCAGACTGAACGAGGCTCCTGCCATCGGTTCGACCGACAGTGCAACCTGGAAGAGCTCGCTCGCTGACGCCGACAAGGCGCCGGTTACTTCCTCGAACGGGATGTCTCCGTTCGCAAATGCCTCGAGATCGACGTTTCGGACGAGCGAGACCAAGTCGCCGAATCCCGCTCCGAGATCCGGAGCGGTCCTGAGTGCAAGCGTGTTGACGAACATTCCGACTATGTCGTCCAGTTGCTGCTCACCTCGCCCGGCCACTACCGTTCCGATCGCGAAATCTCGGCTTCCACTCAACCGTGCGATGAGTACTGCAAGCGCAGCGTGCACAACCATGAACAATGTGGCGTTGTGTTCGCGCGCAATCTCGTTGAGCCGCGCCGCCGTCTCCGCGTTGACGGAGAACTCCGAGACACCGGCACGTGCAGACATCTGCGCGGGTCGCTGACGGTCGGAAGGCAATCCGGGCGTCGACGACACACCGTCCAACGTCCGGCGCCAGAAGTCGAGTTGCCGTGCAGCCTGTGAGCCGACCTCGCCAGCGCTACCGAGTACTTCGCGCTGCCAGATCGCGAAGTCCGCGTACTGAACAGTCAACGGCGTCCACGACGGCGCGGTGCCGCGCACGCGAGCCTCGTAGGCGACCATCATGTCTCGGGCAAGAGGTCCCATCGATTCACCGTCAGCGGCGATGTGATGAGCGACCAAGACGAATATGAAGTCTGCCGGGCCCAACTCGAGCAACCCAGTGCGTACAGGTACCTCCTGAGCTACGTCGAATCCGGTCGTCACCAACTCCACGACGCGATTGAACGCCGCGGCCTCGTCGTCCACCTGAATCGTTTCGAGAGGCGAAAGGAGTTCGTCGATCGCGACGATTTTCTGAACCGGCCCTTCGATGTCACTCGGGTAGCTGGTCCGGAGCGACTCATGTCGAACCAAAACGTCGTGAAGAGCCTGGCGCAAAGCCGCGACATCCAAGTTCCCTGTCAATCGCAGAGCCAACGGAATGTTGTATGCCGCAGAACCGGGATCCATCTGGTTTACCAACCACATTCGCTGCTGGGCCAAGGACAGAGGAAGACGTTCTGGACGTTCCCGCGCCTCCAACTCCATCCTCGCACCGGAACCTGCGGTCTTTTGGACTACTACAGCCAAACCTTCCACTGTCGAGTTCTCGAACAGCACGCGCACCGGGACCTGCGCATCGAGTGCCTGCCCCAATCTTGCTGCCAACCTGGTAGCGATCAACGAATTACCACCCAGCGCAAAGAAATCGTCATCCAGACCGACCCGCTCCGCGCCCAACACATCTCCGAACACCGACACAACAATTTCCTGCACCGCTGTGAC
>Ga0224731_1072_pt1 | contig 15990 bp, 15 predicted proteins | sample IA1ulk_2_FD_161639 | JGI IMG/M metagenome (GOLD analysis project Ga0224731, IMG submission 161639) | Enriched cells from agricultural soil in Iowa, United States - IA12soil_GW_FP2(bulk) | ecosystem: Environmental > Terrestrial > Soil > Agricultural land | place: USA: Iowa | collected 2017-05-08 | reverse complement strand
TTTGACTATAGTATCAAGTTTGTTATCTGGAAGCATGGAATCTTCCTTTTATACAATGAATTTACGAAGCGCAAGGTGCAATAGAGAAACCACCGGAAGGAGTGACTAACATGAGTTCAAAAGCCGAGCAAAGCCACAAACGAAAGCGCTTACGTCCACGTTGGCACAAGCAGGATACGGAACTGACCCTGCTCGCCTTGCCGACGACCATATGGTATATCCTCTTCTGCTTCCTGCCTATGTTCGGGATCATTATCGCCTTTAAAAATTTTAGAATTAGCGGCGGATTCCTGAGCAATGTATTCAACAGCCCGTGGATCGGCTTCAAAAACTTCGAGTTCCTGTTCAAATCGAACGATGCTTGGATCATTATCCGCAACACGATTGGATACAACCTGATCTTTATCGTTCTAGGCATCGTCCTCCCTGTTCTATTCTGCACAGCCGGAAGGCCAGCAAAATCTATCAAACGATGATGTTCCTTCCCTATTTTTTATCTTGGGTGGTCGTATCCGCCGTAGGCTGGGCTTTCTTAAGCTTCGATAAGGGGATCGTCAACCAAATGCTCGTCAGTATGGGCAGCGACCCGGTGAACTGGTACATGGAACCGGAATACTGGCCGTTCTTCCTGATTCTCTTAAACGTCTGGAAAGGCCTTGGCTACGGAATGATTATCTACTTGGCCACCATCACGAGCATTGACAGCACCTATTACGAAGCTGCGGTTATCGATGGCGCCTCAATTTGGCAGCAGACGAGATTTATTACGCTGCCGATGCTGAAGCTGGTCATCGTCATGATGTTCATCTTGGCGGTCGGGCGCATTTTCTACACCGATTTCGGCTTGTTCTACCAGGTCACGCGGGACTCCAATTCCTTGTTCAACGTGTCTACGACCATCGATGTCATGGTATACAAGCAGCTGAAAACCGCTACTGTCGGGATGGCCTCCGCTGCTGCATTCGTGCAGTCCGTCCTGGGCTGTGCCACCATTCTGATCGCTAACTGGATTGTCCGCAAAATCGATCCGGAAAGCGCAATGATGTAAGGAGGTAGGGTCGATGTCAACAAGAACGGCTTACGATACGGGCCTGGAGAAATTTAATCGTACCCACAGAGTCGTCGACGTCATTTTCCATCTGATATTTATCGTCTTGGCGCTGATCTGTGTCATTCCTGTCGTTGTGGTTCTGTCCATCTCATTTTCCAGTGAAGACTCGATCCGTGAGACGGGATATCATTTACTGCCGACCGTACTATCGGGTGATGCATACGCCTATATCGCCAAGCAGGGGACAACGATTCTGAGGGCGCTCGGCGTGTCGGTTCTTGTCACTGTGATTGGGACCGTGCTCGGCGTCCTGCTAACCGCATCCATGGGTTACGTCATTTCCCGCCCCAACTACAAGCTGAAGGGGTTTCTGACCTGGATCGTATTCATTCCGATGGTGTTTAACGGCGGTTTGGTGTCCAGCTACTTTATCAATACGAATTTATTGGGTCTGAAAGACAGCATCTGGGCTCTGATTCTGCCGCTGGCCGTCTCATCGTTTAACGTGATCATCTGCAAAACGTTTTTCAAAAGCACGATTCCCGACGGACTCATCGAATCGGCGGAAATCGATGGCGCGAGCCAGCTGCGGATCTTCTTCTCTATCGTCCTCCCGATCTCGCTGCCTGTGATCGCGACGATTGGATTGTTTCTCTGCTTCGCCTACTGGAACGACTGGTTTCAATCGATGCTGTATATCGACAACCAGAACCTGTACTCGCTGCAGGCCCTGCTCAACAGCCTGATGAGCAATGTCGATGCCCTGGCAAAGAATGCCGCAAGCATGGGCGTCAGCTACGCCGTACTTGTCGCGACGATGCCGAAGGAATCTGCGCGGATGGCTGTGGCGATCCTCATCGTTTTGCCTGTAGCCTGCGCCTACCCGTTCTTCCAGAAGTATTTTATTTCCGGGCTTACGGTCGGTGCTGTTAAAGGATAATGACGAAATAAGCCAAGACATCTTGGTTTATGATAAATCACTGCTATCACGGTGATTCAACATCTATAAGGGGGATTTGGAATGAAAAGATCTTTCAGGTTCATCTCGACGCTCTGTTTGCTGACCCTGTTGGCCACAGCTCTGGCGGCCTGCGGCGGTTCGAAGCCTGCTTCTACAGCCGATGGATCAGAGCCAACCACAGAGCCGTCGAAGGAAACTTCGACAACGACCAAGGATGTTCCGACGCTAGTCTGGTGGACGATCGGCGGCCAGGTGCCGAGCAACTTCAGTAAGGCGGTTGACGCCATGAATGCCTACACAGCCGAAAAGATCGGCGTGAAAGTGGACATCAAGGTCGCCAGCTGGGGCGAATGGGACACGAAGATGAACACCATCGTCAATACCGGTGAGCCTTTCGACATCATGTTCACGAACAGCGGAAAGTACAGCAAGCAGGTTGCGATGGGCGCTTTTGCCGATATTACCGATCTGGTACAAAGCGAAACGCCTGAACTGTACAAACTGATTCCTCAAAACGTATGGGACGGCACCAAAATCGGCGGAAAATATTATTCCGTACCGACTTATAAAGATTCCGCGTTGACACAGTATTGGGTATTCGATGACAAGTATGTGCAGAAGTACAATATCGACATCAACAACATCAAGACGCTGCAGGATCTGGATAAGCCGCTTCATGATATGAAGGCCGGCGAAGGCAAAAGCTTCTACCCGCTGCCGATGACCCAAGGCGAAGGCCTGAACGGATTCTTTAACGATTATGACGATTTAACGCTGGGCTTCCCTCCGGTCGGCGTGAAAGCGGACGATGCATCGCGCAAGGTCGTTTCCGTTCTGGAGCAGCCTGACGTTATGGCTAACCTGAAGCTTCTGCATCAATGGTATCAAGACGGCATCATCAATCCGGATGCTCCGACCAAAACCGAAGCTGACAAAGGCAGACCGTTCTTTGCGGCACAAGCCTTCCCTGGCGCCGAAATCAGCTGGCAGATCAATGATAACGTCCAGAAATACGACATGGTACAGCATTATGGACCGATCTACACTACGAGTACAATTCAAGGTTCTTTGAACGCGATTTCGGCTAATTCGAAATATCAGAAGGAAGCATTGAAGTACCTTGAACTGGTTAACACCGATCCGAAGCTGCGCAACATGCTGGCCTTTGGCGAGCTGGGCGTAGATTACAAAAACGTCGACGGCGAAAAGGTCATCGAGCGTACAACCGATACTTGGCCGCTGGCTGCTTACACCCAAGGCACGTTCTTTAATCTGGCGGTGACGAAAGGCGCTCCGGAAGATCAATGGGAACAGGTTAAAAAGTTGAACGAAGCGGCCTCCTCTTCCACGATCCTTGGTTTCGCACTGGACATCAGCAATCTGCAGACCGAAGTGGCAAACTGCCAAGCCGTATGGGACAAATACAAGTATGAACTCATTACCGGCGCATCCGATCCGGAGAAAATGGTGCCGAAGATTACCGCTGAACTGAAGTCGGCCGGCATGGACACGATTATGAAAGCGGCTCAAGAGCAAATCGATAACTACTTCAAGTAAAAGAAATGGAAGCGCATCCTTTAATGAGAATCTCTTAAGGGATGCTTTTTCCTTCCCATCGATGAAGTTTCGTACTAATCGTGGTACCTTTGCACTAATCGTGGTACATTGGGATTAGCATTCATGCTTTCGACGAGTTGCTGTCAATCGAGGTGTCTTATGGGCTCTTTTTTGCAAATCAAAATTTACCGCCACAAGTTTATCGCCTATGTCATCTTCGTCGTGAGCATCGGACTCACGCTGGGCACGCTGACCTGTGCCATGCTGCTCAACCAATGGGTCGGCAATGCCCGGATCGAGGCGGCGAACGCATTCTCGCGCGTGGAGAATGAACTGCAGTATGACGCTGACCGTATCGAGGCTTACATGCAGCGGATTTACTCCAATCCGGGATTGCTCGACGATGCCCGAAGCTTTGCGAGCAGCAGTGCTGAAGGTTACTTGACGAGCAGGCTGGATCACAGCATCTACTCGCAGCCGCTGGTTTCCTTTCCCGAAGATCTTAAGACCTACTTATACAGCTGGGCGCAAGGCGAGATTACGCAGATCAGCCTGCACACCGGCGAATACGGCAATGTAGTACGCTTTAACGATAACGGTATCGCCAGTTACACGTTCGGACTTCCGAATAAGGACGAGGCTTTTCATGACACGATCACGAAAGGTTTCGTATACCGCAAGAAACTGTCGAATCCTACGCTGGGCTCTCAGGAATTCGGAGAGCTGCGCTTTTTGGTCAGCAGTGAGCAAGTTTTCAGATCGGTCCAAAATTTCCGGGTTGGCGAAGCTGCGGCCGTCAGTGCTGCCGGCGATATCTACCTGATCGGCGGACACGGCGAAGATTTGGAGCAAATGTCCCGCCTGGCTGCGGCAAATGGGCGCACACACGGCATTATTTCAAGGGGAATGCTGAAACCGATATTTTATGTCACCTTCGCCTCCACCAAGTTTAATTTCAAATTCGTCAGCATCATCGATTTGTCCACGCTGATTCGTCAGCATGCCGGGATGCTGATCACCCTCTTCCTGATCGTGCTGGCCGCGATGGTCAGCGTACTGCTGCTCATTGTCTACAATTTACGGGATGATGCCCTCTTCCTGCACCGCATCATCCAGTCGATCGGACGCGTCAAAACGGCCAATTTTACGACAAGCCGCCCGGCCCGGTACCGGAGAAACGAATACGGTATGATCGCCCGTGAGTTGGATGATATGATACAGCAGCTGGATAAGTACATCCGCAATGAATATTTGCTAAAAATAAAGCAGCAGGAAACCGAAATGAAAGCGCTTCAGAACCAGATTAATCCGCACTTCCTGTACAATACGCTGGAGGTGATCCGCTCTACTGCGCTGGTCAACCGGGACACAGATACCGCCGATGCCATTGCGACTTTAGGGACGCTCTACCGCGAAATCGTGAAGAAGGAAAATATCATTTCGATTGCCAGCGAGCTGGAACTGCTGCAGAAATACTTGGAGATTATGGAGTTTAAGTATCCGGGACGTTTTTATTATCAGGTCAATGTCGAACCGGCCCTCCTCTCGATCCCGACCGTGAAATTTTGGATGCAGCCGCTCGCGGAAAATTTCTTCATTCACGGCTTCGATGCCGGTCATGAGTTTAATTTGTACGTCGTTAATGGCTGGGAAGCCGATGACAGTTATATGCTCGAATTTGTGGATAACGGGCAGGGAATCCCAGCGGAGCGTTTAAATACCGTTCGGCGCACGCTGTTTAACCAGGATGACGCTTCCTCCGGAAGTATCGGTCTTCGCAACGTATACACGCGGCTGCATTTCTTCTATGGGGACAGCTGTACGATTGAAATCGCGAATAACGAGGAAGCCGGGGTCAAGATTGCGGTACGGATATCAAAAGAGGTGATTGAACATGTACAAGTTGATGATTGTGGATGACGAGCCTCAAATTTTGGAGGGCATGAAACGGATACTTGACTGGAACCAATACGGGTTTGGCCGCATTGAAACGTGTGAAACGACTGAGGAAGCCATGACCAAAGTGGTTGACCTGCAGCCGGACGTGGCCATCTTTGATGTCTGCATTGGCAAGACGCTCGGGTATGAGACCATCAGCAGGCTTAACGAATTTAAGATCCCGACGAAATACATTATTATGAGCGGCTATAGTGAATTCAAATATGCTCAGGAAGCCATTCGCTGCGGTGTCAAAGACTATCTGCTCAAACCGGTGGAGCGCACCAAGCTGCAGCAAGTCATTGAGAAAATCATTGTCGAGGATCTTAACGGTACGATCGGCGATAAGAACAGCGAGGACCTGAACAGGGACCCCGTATTAGGGGTTCAATATGAGCACCTCTCCAAGCTGGTCAACCGCATTTTGCTGATGATCAAGATGGAATACGCCCAGAACATAACGTTAAAATCCGTAGCGGAGCGCTTCCAAATGAACAGTACTTACCTGGGACAGCTGTTTCTTAAAGAAACCGGAATGAAGTTTTCGGAGTACCTCATGGCATACCGTATGCTGCTCGCAGAGGACCGAATCCGTTCAACCGAAGAGAAAATATCTTATATCGCGTTTTCCGTCGGCTACAACAATCTCAATTATTTCTATACGCACTTTCATAGCTTTTTCGGAAAGTCTCCTTCCGAGCTCCGCGGAAAAGCTTAAGCTGCGTACTTATCAGAAAGGAGGCTGCTGGTGGTCATGAATTATAGACGCAAGCCGGTCTTAATGATCCTCTCTCTGATTCTGCTGCTCTTATCGTCGACAGGCTGCTTTCGTCAGTCCGGCTCAAATAGCGACTCCGATGATGGCGCCCCGGTCAATCTGATTTATTATACGATTGGAGAACCTGATAAGGATTTGCAGCTCGTCAACGATAAGATCAACGAAATCATGGCACCCAAAATCGGCGTCACCGTCATGTATATCAAGGTCGGTTGGCAGGAATATGAAGATCGGCTGCACACGCTCATATCCGCCGGCAGTCCATTCGACATCGCCTTTGTTCCCGATTACGCCCCCACGGCGATGCGCGGTGCCTGGCTGAGGCTGGATGACTACCTTCAGGGACTGGGCAAGGAGATGTACGACGAGGTTGATCCGATCTTTTGGCAGGGAGTTCGCATGAATGACGGTGGCATATACGGCATTCCTACCAATAAGGAGCTGGCTGTGCGCGATCAGTGGATGTACCCTGCTTCTATCGTGGATAAATACCATATCGATATTACCAAGTACGATACGCTGCAATCGCTTGAGCCTGTTCTCCGGATGATTCAACAGAAAGAACCGGATTACGTGCCGATGGAGCTTGATCGGGATTCGCACAATTTCTTCGCACTCGACGGTTATGAGTACATCATGAACAACAAGATTCCCTTAATGATCAAATCGCTGGATCCGAGCGCCGAGGTTGTCAATATATTCGAAACCAAGGAAGCGCGGCGGATTCTGGATACGCTGCGACGTTATTACAAGGAAGGCTTCATTAATAAGGACGCCGCGCTGCGGGAACCCGGAGGCTTGAAGCGGGGCGCCAAAGTATTCTGGAAATCCTCTGGCGGCGGTCCCCTTTCGGAGACGACCTGGAGCAAGGACCGCGGCTACAAGGTTGTGGCGAATCCCGTCACGCCGAGCGTTGTCACCACGGAATCGGTCCGGGGAGGAATTATGGCGGTCAATGCCAACACCAAGCATCCCGCCGAGAGCATCAAGTTTTTGAATCTGCTGAACACGGATCCGGAAATAAGGAACTTATTTAATTACGGTATTGAGGGCGTGCACTACACGCTTGATGCCAAAGGGCAGGTTGTCCCCATCTCCTCAAAAGATAAGGATGGAGCCGATGCCTCGTCCCGTTATGCTGGAGTACAGTATACTCAGGGAAATTGGTTTATCCTGAATACGATGGGCGGCGGCTACCCGGATCCCCTCGATAAATGGGAGCAGTTCCGTCAATATAACGCTGGAGTCGTCAAGTCGGCCGTGCTCGGATTTACGCCGGATCTTAGCAAAATGACTGCTCAAACCGATAACATTGAGATGGTCTGGCAGAAATATTACCCCAGCCTGATGACGGGCTCCGTCGATGTTGGTGCGATCCTCCCCAAGTTTAATCATGAACTGAAGCAGGCGGGCATTGATGAAGTACGTAAAGAAGTACAGAGACAGCTGGATGCATGGCGTGCTGTCAGCAGGTAGCTGTTTGCGAATTCAACTCTCCGCGTGAAATCCGTTCTTTAATTGATACGTTCCGGCAGCCGATCATGCTGAATGTGGCCCGCTGCCGGTCATTTCATCATAAGATACTCTTCTTTTAACAGTCCATAATACACAAGATCCTCGTATTTCCCCTGCTTTTTAGCATGCTGTCGTAACGTGCCTTCATATTTCATCCCCACCTTAGCCATCACTTTACCCGAAGCGGGATTTCTGCCAAAATGACGCGCAAATACGCGGTTTAACCTTATTTGTTCAAAGGCGTAACGAACGATTCCCTTTGCGGCTTCGGTACAATAACCAAGATTGCTATAAGGCTTCCCGACCCAATAAGCAAGTTCGCCGTGGTCAAATGGCTGATGGAATGCGATGCAGATGGCACCGATCACATATTGACCTTCCTTATGTACGATAGCCAGCTCGAGGGATCGTCCCTGCTCAAACTGATCTTGGTGGGATGCGATCCATTTCTCCGCTATGCCATCTTCATAGGGATGAGGGATATATAACGTCATGTCAGCGATGTATGGATCCCCAGCTAATTCCTGAACAGCCTTGGCATCGTCTAGGCAAAAAGGACGTAATAGCAGCCTATCTAGTGGAATGGTCGGCAATGCTTCCATGCACCAGTCCCCCTTTCTTCTTACTTCAATTTAATTAGATTTTAGTTCAAGCGAAGGATAAAAAAAAGCCACCGTTTGGCGGCAGCAAATGGCACAAGTTGTCAGCTTCTCCGATTTCCGGCTAGCCCTGTCGATGATTATCACTGCTGAACCGACCAGCTCAGCCCGCCATCAGCTGTCACGGCAGTTCCCTGCAGGAACTGAATCCAGCCATGCTGCGGATCGGAAAAGCCGATCGATCGGACGTCTACCATCTCGCAATCTGCGGGAAAAGGATGATCCACCCAGGTGCGGCCCCCGTCATTCGTCGTCAGTAGGCGGGTAATCACACCGTCTTTGGCTTCGAAATCTTCAAAAAGCATATACCCGTGCGTTTCATCGCTAAAATAGACAGCGTCCGGATACCAGTCCTTGTCCAGCGTCAATACGGTTTGCGCCGAATGGTCCGCCCCGAACCGAATGAGCTCAAGACTTCCCTTGGTGTCCGTCTGCTTCAGCAGCCATCCACTGGAATAGGAGGTCAAAGAGACTTGTGTCTCACTATTTTCTTTGCTCACCAGCGTTTTGCCCCAAGTCTTGCCGCCATCCGAAGTGCGATAAATAGCCTTCCCTTCTCCTGTTGCGAACAAGACGCCATGATTTGTGTCAAAAAACCGGAAGGCTGAAACGTCGGATATCCCCAGCTTGTTCAGCGATTCGCTGGAAACTTCATGCCAGGTGAGCCCGCCATCCTGGGTTTTCAATAAAACATGCTGGGGGTCTTTATCCCGGAAAGCCATCATGAAGCCTTCTTTCTCACTGACAAAGCTGATTTTCTCAAGCCGGATATAAGAATCCAGGGAAGCGATGATCTTCCAGCTCGCCCCACCGTCAATCGTTTTCAGTACCTTACCACTGTCCAGTTGGGTCCCGATGCCAAATCCCAGTTGACGATCGATAAAAGCCATGTCCTCCGTCGGTCTTCCATACGGCTCGGATAGCGGATAAGACTCCTGCCAGCTTATTCCCCCGTCAGTCGAGTGAATGAGAAAATCGGAGCCGTTCATCCCGTCGACGGCGGCCCATGTTGCCTTAGCGGACACCATCTGTACCTGATTTACCGCCACCGCCTTGCTCACGCTGGTAAAGTTGCGGCCGCCGTCCTTTGTCAGCCAAATACCTCCTTCGACCGGTCCCGCGCCCGAGTGCAGCGAAATTACGCCGGTGTTCCCGTCGATCAGCTGAATGCCGTTCACATAAGGACGTCCCGTCCGCTGTGTGCTCATTTTAGTCCAATGCTTACCACCGTCAACAGTACGGTAAACGTCCCCGCTTAGCATCCCCTTCTCATTTGTCAGCAGCCATCCGGTATTTTCACTCGCAAACTGGATTTGAAAAGCGGACAAAGGCGAATCCTTCGCAGAGAGATCCAACTGTTTGGACCATGTCCGCCCACCATTATTAGTCTTTACAACAGCAAGCCTGGTATCATCCTTGCCGACCGTACCGACCACATAGCCGGTGCCGGCTTTCGGAAAACTGGTGCTGACCGGTTTGAAGTCCTTCATTCCGAACACAGCCGTTTGAAAATGATTTCCCCCATCCTGTGTGAGAAGCAGACGGTCATTTACGAGCATCGCGCCGCTCTCCTCATTTATGAACGACAATTTCCGCAGAATGGGATTTCCATGGCTGTGGTCCTCATGGGATTCGGATTTCCATTTTGTCATCCAGCTGCTGCCGCCGTCTCCGGTTTTCAGCAGACGGATCTGTTTGCACTGCAGCTGTCCTGCGCTGCTGGAACAGTTGTCTTCGACCAAAGCATACCCGGTTTTGGCATTGATAAAATCCAGGCTGCGTATATACTTCCCAGGCAAATTCTGTTCCTGCCAATGCGTTCCGCCGTCCTGGGTGGACAGCAGCCTTAGTTGAGCGTCATAGCGCTCTTTGACCGCAAATCCGGTCTTGGAGTCGACGAAATCGATGACCGGGAGATCATACGGGATATTCCCGTTCCAAATGAGCTCCTTTCCCTGCTGCGGCTGAATGGGGATATCAGCCGAAGACAGCGCGGCCGCTGCTGGTTCCGTCCCTTTAGCACACCCCGTAAGAACGGCTGCCAAAATGGACACAAGGACTGCTGCTCTGAAATGCCTGCGTCTTATTCTCATGTTTAACGCCTCCTTCATCCGCGCAAAAAACATTCTGTAAAATAAATCTTCTGTGCTTTAACCGTCCAAGGCTTAAGATTGTTCATGACAAGTTTTATTATAGAGTTTGCTTTGGTGCGATGGGTTAAGGATTGTTCTCGTTTTGGAGTCAAGATTTTCATATTTTCATGGTTCCATGTATTGTGAGGAGTTGTTGATCCTTTTGTGACTTTTATAGAACGCCGTTTGTGATATTCGCTTGATATGATTCTACTGCTAATAAAAAACGCATGAGCTATATTGCCTGGGCTTGGTGCGAAGAGAAAGGAAGATTCAGAAATGAGAAAGATGTTTGCCTTATTTTTGTCATTGGCATTGGTACTTTGTCTGGCTGTCCCCGCCGCGAGTGCGAATGCTGCACCAGACAATCAAAACAGGAAGGATAATCTTCATGTTCAAGTCGTGCTTTTCGATGGATTCGATTTGCTCGACGCCTTGGCACCCTATGAAGTATTTGCCGCTGCGGGTATGTATTCCGGTGACAAAGTGACGGTCGAACTGGTGTCCGCAGAAGGCAAGCGTTCTGTTCCGAGCGGGCTCGGTGGACCCTCTCTGGAAGCGAAATCCAAGCTGGACCCCCATCAACCGGGAATTATTGTGGTGCCTGGTGCTGCTGGCAAGCCGGCGGGAAATACTCCGGATACCATTCCGAACCTTCTTTGGAAGGCGAAGCAAACGTCCTTAACCAGCATGATCAAACAGGCAATGGACGATAAAGAAGTGACGGTAGCAACAGTATGCGGAGGTTCCTTATTGCTTGCGATGGATGGTCTGCTGAAAGACCGGCATGCCGTGACCAATCCGATTGGCATGACTGCGTTAGGTGCCGCGGGCGCGATCCCGGTAGAGGCCAGAGTCGTTGAGGATGGACCACGCCTGGTCAGCGGCGGAGGCGTGACTTCGGGATTGGACGTAGCTTTTTACTTGGTCGAACGCGAGTTGGGGCCGCAGATCGCTAACGCTGTAGAAAACTTATTCCAGTACGAGCAGCGCGGCACGGTATGGAAAGCCGAAGGCACGGCGCCCATCGACTTTTTCAAGAATACAGCTGTAAAATGAGCGAACGCTGTTCTTTTAATTAGGACAAAGATCGTCGTCTGAGCTGAAAATGTAGTTATGAACATAATAAGGCACCTCTAAAATGCCTCATGGGCATGCAAGAGGTGTCTTTTAGTTAACGTATCAGGAACGTTTCGGTCGAGACGAGCCTCATCAGCAGGATAGAGGTAAGTTTGCACCGATGGTCGGTAGTTTTTGTTATTGGGGTTGGTCGCTGCTATGTTAGATCTGCTTCAGCTCGAGGTCGCGAGCAATTTCGGTAATAAGGTGGTCGAACCACGGCTTCCCCTGAGGAACCCATTTCCTGGCCGCTTGGGCATACCATGCGAGATGCAGGAAATGATAGATTTGCATAATGCCGATCGGGACGTAACGAACAGGATCAATACCCAGCGAATGTAATAAAGCAGCAGCATCCAGCGATACCGGCCCCCGAATCGGGCGCTGCCAGTCGAGGACCCGGTACCCGTCGTTCGTCACCAGCACATTTTCCGCTTTGAGGTCTGCATGAACATATCCTGAAGGCGAACGGAGTTCGGTAAGCAATGCCGGGGCTTGACTCCACTCGCGCAGTTTGTTGACCTTGCCGATGTCCACTTCCTTGAAGCTTCCTTCATGAATACATTCGGAAATATCATGAAGAGCAGCCTCAATATATGCGGCCCATCCTTCTTCCGTACTGATGTCGAACATGACAGGCAAATCTCCATGGATCTGTGAGATCATGTCTATCAGATCATTGGCGATGCTGGCTGCCTCCGAATCTTTTAAAGGAATGTCCTTCAGCCGCGGCGCCTGGATTTCTTCCATTAGCATAGCCGTCATATTGTCCTTCGCTTCGATCACGCGAACCGGCACCAGGAGCGGAGATTGGGCACGAGCATAAAATTGGGCTTCCAGCGTCGGCGGAGCCTGAACTTTATAAATGTAGCGGCCTCCCTGTTCCGTAACCGTGCGCTGAACACACGATAATGGCCACTCGTGAATGGTAATCCGTTGTGAGACCGGGCTGCCTAGATATTCTGCTAGTTCTTCGTCGTCGTGAAGCAGCAAATTAAACGATGGATGACGATGCATGCGATTCTCCGCTCCCTTTCGAAATACTCGGCATATTGGTACTAGATATAAATTGGCGAAAAACAATTCGGAATCTTTTTTACTTCGTGATTACGATCGGTTATCCTCTTTGATCCATTCGACCTTTTCCCTTAATGCCACGCTCATGGGACTGAGCAGCAGGCATGACGCTACAGAAAAAAGCCGCTTATTCGGCGGCTTTAATAACCTGGTTCATCTAGAAATACCCCTCGGATCTCTAAGATATGTTTAGAGCGCGTTTAACGCTTCCATGATTGGGGTTCCGCCACTAATCATATCAAAAGCTTTACCGATCGTATGAGGATTTTCCAATGATGCTAGTATTGCCTCAGCCACATCTTCACGGGAAATTCTTCCCCGATCCAGATCAACCGCCGCGGTGACCTTCCCCGTTCCGGGTTCATTGATCAATCCGCCTGGGCGAACAATCGTATAATCCAGGCCGCTCTGCTCGAGCCAAATATCCGCATAGTGCTTCGCGGCGCTGTAGTAAGGCGCACTCTCCATCCAAAGCTCTCGGTGATGGACCCCGATCGCGCTCACCATGATGAAGCGGCGCACCCCGGCTTGTTTGGCAGCCTCCACCGATTTGATTGCACCATCCAAATCAATCATCATCGTTTTATCGGCTCCTGTATGACCGCCCGAGCCTGCAGTAAATACGACTGCATCCGCCCCCTCGGCAGCGCGGGCAATCTCATCGATACTTCCTTCCAGGTCAGCAAGCACCGCTTGCACGCCCTGCTCTTCAAATGCCGCTTTCTGCTCGTCGCTTCGCACCATCGCGATGGCATTGTGCTTGTTGGATTCCTGCAGCTTTCTTACAAGATGCCGGCCAATCTGGCCATTGGCTCCGATAATCAGTACGTTCATAATAAATCCTTCCTTTCTTCTATACTTAGATCAAAGTGTTCCGTATACATAGGCTTAATTATGGATAGATAAGATTGTTTTTAACCCAAGAAATGAATTTCACCGTTTTCTTTTTTCGCCCGAATCACAATTTCCCCCAGACATTGCTCTGATTTCAAGGCCTAGCTTTCCATATTTGATATGGATCAGGGCTATCTTTTGGTATAATCATCCTGAGGTGTTTAACGATGGATGGAAAAAGATTTGTACTGATCATGGTGATTGTTTTAGTGGTGATTGGCGGCTTTTTTATCGCATTTATGCAGCTTTTGAGTTCAATAGGCAAAATCTGATTGGACCTGCAGGTTGATGTGTTTGAACCCGTTCCATCATCGCGGGCTAACTGTACACAAGATCGGCCAGCACTCCCTCTGCAGCTGCCGCTAAGTCCCGTCCACTTAGAAAAATTTGCAGCCCCCGTCTTCCTCCGCTAATGCTGACGACTTCCATGGAGCTCACGGATGTATTCATATACAGCGGATACTTCTTTTTCATGCCCAGTGGAGACACGCCTCCCCGGATATATCCTGTTAAGGATTGAATGTCTTTCACGGGGACCATCTCCACTTTTTTATTGCCGCTTGCAGCGGCCAGACTTTTCAGATTCAGTTCCCGGTCGCCTGGAATACAAGCAGCGATGACCCCTGTCTTATCCCCTTTTAAAATGAGCGTCTTGAACAGCTGGCCGGGCTCCAGTCCTACTTTCTCGGCTACCGTTGCCGCATCCAGCTGATTTTCGTCCCATTCATATTCGTGCAGCGAATACTTGATTTGAAGCGTGTCGAGTATTCGGCAGGCATTCGTCTTGGCTGACAATTTTCTTCACCTTTCCTTTGCAATGACGATTCGTTAAATAACTGGCAGTTGAATAGCTCCGTACTATTCTATCATGGTAACGGACGCCTGGAAAAATTTCATAATCGCTGCCAATAGAAAAACAACCTGAACCATGCTCAGGTTGTTTTCTGTCTTGTCATCGAACCAGCTAGCACGATCGCAATTAAAAAATGCTGTCTGGAACGTAATAAATTTTCTGGGTATTCTGCTTACTGTCGGGATTGGTTACGATATTAAAATAAACGTTCCCGTTTTTGTTTTGTACGCCCTCAATTTCATGTTTTCCCACGTTGGTGATTTTCACCAGGCTCTTATAAGCTCCCGTGTTAGATATCATAGCAATCTGCGGGGTGTTTCCTTCAGCGCCGCCAGACGTATAAATTTCCGTTTTGCCAAGCAGGTCGGCGCCTTGGAAAGAACCGTTCGGTCTCACGATGGCACTGCCCGACTGGGTAAAGCTGGATACACATGCTGCCTTCGCCGCCGCACTATCCAGACGGACCTGCTCGTTGCTATCCAGCAGCTTGTTCAGTTTAACCGTATCATAAACGGACCAGGTGACCTTTCCTTGTTTCGTTTGAACCCGAAAAAAAGTATATGTGCTGTTTCCGCCGCCGTCAACACGGTACGTATCGCCTAGTCTTGTGCCCTTTTTGTTGGCGTAATTCATATACGTGAACCGGTGAAGGTCCGTATAATCCAAGGTCTTGCCGGCCGAATATTGAAGTCTCGCGACCTGGAGCGACCAATAATTGCTTGTTGAAGGATCGGCTTTTGAGCTGAAGTAAAAATAGTTGATCCCTTTGTAGGTATACATATCAAGCGTTTGCCCGTGACCGGCATTGGTGATCTTCATTTCATCCTTGTATGTAGCGGTATTGCCGTTGATAGCCAGTCTTGATAGATAGACCGTCCCTTTGGACCGCTGGGTAACATATACGTATTTCGAAGCAATATAAGCTTTCTGAACCGCCAGTTTATGATGAAGTCCTTTAAGGTTGTATGCCAGTTTCGCCGAAGCGCTGACGGTTTTTCCCGGCGATGCCGCAAAGGCGGTCAGACTCGACATCCCAAAGAGCAGGATGGAAAGAGCAACGAAGCAGAATAATTTAAAATGCTTGTTCCTCGAGATGAATGACTGAAATGAATACATCTTGTTCATACCTCCTTTGAGAGTTGTTAGCATTATGCTAATAGAAATAACTGGCTATGAAAACCGTTTTTCAAAGAATTAGGGCTAAATACTCACATGATTTGCCCATATTTGGGATGAACCCAATTCCTAATGCCGCAAAACAATCCTCCCAATCTATCAAAAAAACGAAAATTTGCAAAAATAATAAAGCGCCATATAGGCGCTTCTCTCGCGTGATCCGGTCAATTCGGTATGCAAAAATTTCTTAATCGAGCTTCATTTGCCGGGACCAGAACGTCATCTGCTTGACGGGAGACGGCTGTTTATTTATGCTGGGCTCCGAAATCTCGACCTGCGT
>Ga0224731_1069_pt1 | contig 16348 bp, 16 predicted proteins | sample IA1ulk_2_FD_161639 | JGI IMG/M metagenome (GOLD analysis project Ga0224731, IMG submission 161639) | Enriched cells from agricultural soil in Iowa, United States - IA12soil_GW_FP2(bulk) | ecosystem: Environmental > Terrestrial > Soil > Agricultural land | place: USA: Iowa | collected 2017-05-08 | reverse complement strand
AAATGCGGTCGTTCCAGATACGAGGACAAGCCGCGACTTTATTAAAGAACTTGAAAGCGGTAAATACGACGACATTAAAGACAAACCTGTGGTGACGTATTGTACTGGCGGTATCCGCTGCGAGATTCTCTCGAGCCTTATGAAAAATCGCGGTTTTAAAGAGGTATACCAAATTGATGGCGGCATTGTAAAGTACGGCGAAAGCTATGGCGACGATGGGCTGTGGGAAGGGAGTCTGCATGTCTTTGATGATCGCATGAAAGTTGATTTTAGCGACCATACGGCAATTGTTGGTCGCTGTGTTCACTGTGATGGTCCGACAAACAACTATGAAAACTGTGCGTTTGCAAATTGTAACGACCTTGTCCTGATTTGTTTGAACTGCAAGCAAAACCCTGACTTGCTATTTCATACCGAGGAATGCCGAAAGCTTGGCGCAGCTGCTTCAGCATAGCTCTGCATACTAGTTGACGTATTGTAAATATTAATGTAATATCGACAATGGTTTGCCGCCTAAAAACGGCGCCATTCGGTGTATTCGGATTGATTCGAGGAGGTCTCGCGATGAGCGAGGAAACCGGCAGGACCGACCGCACGGCTTCCGACGAGGAGCTGGCGGTCGACAACCCGACGCGCACCCAGCAGGTGAAGGCGGCGGGAACCGCGGTGCTGAGCGCCGTGCGCTCCGACAGGGGCAAGCGGCTGACGAAGGTCGGCGGGGCCCTGGTGGGCCTGGTGGCCGTGGTCGTGCTCGGCCGCAAGGTGGTTCGCCGCCGCGGCTGAGCGACCTGAGCGCAGGCGCGCGGGTATCCGATGAACGTATCGGAACCCGCGCGCCTAGCGCGCGCTCCGGATACATCGGAATAGCTTTCATAACTGCGTAGTTATGCTGACGAGCTCAAAAGAGCGAAAAGCAAAAAAAGAACCGGCAAAACCGGTTCTTTTTTAGTTGGTTTTTTGTACTACTACGCCACTTCCATCGACTGCGCACGGATGTGCCGCGGCAAGAGGAAGCTCATGCCGAAGGTGACGACAACAAGCGCAACCTCGTAAATGGCAGCTGCCTTAAAGGCGTTGATAAAGTTATCAGTGTTGGCCTTTTTGGCGGCGTCGCCTAACGTAGATGCGATAGCGGCGCTAGCTGGCGTTTGTGGTCCAGCCTGAAGCTGCTTACAGCTTTCTGGGGTTGCAGTAGCGTCCTTCTCGTTGACGCGGTCGTTAAAACAGGTGCGCATATCTTTTACGATCGTATCCTGACCCTTTGCTGGCACATGGGCTTTTGAAAGCTCTGAGCGGATAGTGGGCTCGACCGAAGTAAAGCTTGCGTCGGCGTGTGCCGTAAGCTGTCCAAAGAAGATAACGCCGATAAGAGCGACACCAATAGCACCGCCAAGCTGCTGTACGGCATTCATAACGCCCGAGGCTGAACCGGCATGCTTGGCATCAACATCTGCCAGAACAACCGAGAAGATAGGCGACATAACCAGGCCCATGCCAAGACCAGTCACAAGCAGGCCAGGAATGAATTCCCAAGGGGTTGTGTCTAGTCCGTTATGTTTTACGAACAGGTAGGTAATGATAAGCCCGGCTGCCATAATAAGCGCACCAAGACTCATGGCGTAACGGCCGAGTTTTGGAATAAGCTTTTGGCCAAACAAACCAATTGCGAGTGAAATACCAACGGCGGTTGGGATGCCGGTAAGGGCCGCCTTAACTACTTCGTAGCCAAGACCAACCTGGATAAGTAAGGTGAAGGGCAGGAAAAAGCCGATCATTGCACCCTGGAAAACCAGGTTAATGCCAAGGCCGGTAATAAATGTTTTTACCTTAAATAGTGCCGTGGGGATAAGTGGAGAGTTGTCGATTTGCTCTTTACGCTTTTGCCACAAGGCAAAGATACCGAAGACAGGGAGGGATGCGGCCATCATGCCGAACGACCATGCAGGCCAGCCAAGATCACGGCCCTCAATAAGAGGGAAGACGATCATAAACAGGGCGAGCATAACAATAAACGTGCCCCAAATATCCAGCTTAAGCGGGTGAGGTGATTTGCCGTTAGGGAGATATTTTGCACCTGCAATAAGGGCAAATAGGCCAACCGGAATGTTAATAAGGAAGATGGGGCGCCAATCGAGGCCGGCGATATTAGCGTGAATTAACAGACCGCCAATGACCGGGCCAAGCGATGCGGCCACACCGGCAAGCGCGCCAAAGAGGCCCATAACGCCGCCGCGCTCATGCGGCTTAAACATCACCTGCATGAGCGACATTACTTGTGGCACCATGAGTGCAGCCATGCCTCCCTGGACAAGCCGGGCGGCAACTAGCACTTCGGTATTCCACGCCATACCGCTGAGGAGCGAGGCGAGGGTGAAGCCGGCCACGCCTGTAAGGAACAGTTTTTTATATCCGAATACGTCACCCATGCGTCCGCCCGTAATAAGGAGGACGGCGAATGAAAGCGAATAGCCGGCAATAAGCCACTGGATTGCGGCGTAGCTTGCCCCAAGGTTACTTTGAATTGAAGGGATGGCAATGTTGACAATAGTGTTGTCAAGAAGGTCCATCACGAATGCAAGGGCAACAATGACCAATGCGATAGTTCGTTGTTTGCTGGTGAACTTACTCGCATGATGCTGTGCCGAATGCTCTGGATGCTCGGTTGACATGTAGCAATTTCCTATCTATAATATAATTAGTTTAGTTAATAATTATCTTAGATTGTAAGATAAATCGAAAGTGGCGTCAACTATGAAATCTAAAAAAGAACTTATAGAAGAACTCAGCCAGTCTATGCAGCGCTCCGGTACCCTTACTGTGCTCCATACCAATGCCGTTGCCGATAAGATCGGCATTAGCGCCACCGAGTTTGAATCCATGGATCTCATTAGCCATAACCAGCCTATAAGCGCGGGGCATCTGGCGATGCGCTGCGGTCTGACCACGGGGGCAATCACCGGTATAGTTGACCGTCTTGAGCGGGCCGGCCTAGTAAAGCGCGTCCGTGACCCAGAAGACCGTCGCCGGGTGCTTCTTACGCCTGTCGAAAACGAGGCAAAAAAGAGAAAAGTCCGCGCGCTCTACCGGCCAATGAGCCAGGCATTTGAAGAGATTATGGAAGAATGTACGCCGGAGCAGATCCAGTTTCTCGTGGATATTCACAATAAAATGAGCGACCGTGTAGAGACGATCATTACCGAACTGCGCGGGCAGTAACTAATCGCGCCGCTCAACCACAATCGTACATTTGGTAACAAGCGCGGCAATAGCTCCTACGGCTGCTAACACAGGTGCTAAAATGGCGCCGACGACGCCGATAGTTAGCGGCAGTTCTACGAGTATTTTGTTGGATTCGTCCTTAATAATGATACGGCGGATGTTGCCTTCATTAATAAGCGACTTAACTTTGGCCAGGAGTTCCTCTCCGTTAACGGTAAATTCTTCGGTAGTCTTTTTTTCGTTCATATCGTTAGTATACGCTTATTTAAACCGTTTTTCGAAGTCGGCGAACTCGCGGCTAAAAAGGCTGTACATCTCGTGCATGGCCTGAAGACGTTGGTTTTGGGGTTCGACTTTTAAGCCGGTGTCGGCTATTTTTATACCCTCGTCGAGTGTGCGAAAGCGCCTAAGCGTGGCCTGTTTCCAGCCGTCGGGCAGTATTTCGTAGTAAAACCGCCGGTTACCGGCTTTCTTTTTTCGCTCTATCAGCCCCACGTGGCGAAGCATGCCGAGTGCTTCGCTGATTGAGCCCGCCGATATGCCAAGCTCCGTACTGATCTCGGCCGCCGTCTGTTCGGAAGGCTGGCACACGGTAAGATGCGTCAGCACTTTGGCAATGCTGGGCGGCAGGCCCATGGCAATAGAGAACGCGTTCATCTGCGTAACAAATTCGTTCAGCTCGGGCCGGATCATTCGCTGATGATATCCCGTTTGGTAAAGGCGGCCATGCTGGCAAGGATAAGGAGGCCACCTATAAGAGAAAACCAGATGATAGCAGCCCAGTTGGGTTCGGCAAGCGGTGAGGCGGAGACGTAATGGAGCAGCGAGGTTTTCTCTACCCAGCTTGGCAGGTCGATCACCGCTTTAAATATGTCGATTCCATACGACCATGTAATGATGATGGCAACGGCCGCGACCGCAAGCCGCGGGAATACGCTATATGTCAGGCCGCCCACGCCAAGTGCGAATAGAACAACGGCGATTGATCCCAGAGCGCCCTTAAACACGGCGGCGAGGCTAATAGTGCCGAGGTCCTGGGCCTGAGCCGTGTACCATGTGAGCAGTGCAGCGGCGAGCGGAATCAGAATGGCTAAGCTGGCAATTAGCAGTAGCCGACCGCCAAGCCAACGGCTTCTTGCAATCGGCTGTACAAGCAAGTTATCGATATAGCCTTTGGCTTCGTCGCGGCGAATTGACCCGATAAGCAGTGCTACCATAATGAGCAGTATCATAACAACGAAGAGGTTGCCGATGCCAATAAAAGCGGCGGCCATATCGTTTGCCGATTGCCCGAGTTTGCTAATGACAGCCTGTGCGCCCGAAGCATCCTTAAGGATGTCAACGCTTAATTTGGCAAGACCTGTCATGAGGCTCGTAAATGCAAGTGCGCCAATAGCCCACCAGGCGAAGGTCCACTTTTGAAGGCGTAGCGCTTGCCACATAGGAGCGCGGAGTAAAAACCAGCGTGGTTTTACGGTGTCGGATTCGCGTAGGAGGCTCGTGCCTAGATCACGCCGGCCGGCTAGTAGCAGCCCGGCTCCGGCGAAAATGATGCCACATATAATTGGCGGCAGTAGCCATAACGGGTGCGGACCGAGTACGGGATTTAGGAGGTCGGCCCACCCAAAGGGAGTAAACCGTTTAAGGCTGTCTAGGTCGTGAGTGCTATTGGCCGCGCCGCGCATAATAAATAGCCCTAAAAGTGGTACAAGGCCATACGTTACCGCGCGACCGCGTGTCAGTGCCAACTGGCTGGTTAAAATGCCCAAACCCGCAAATACTATCCCTGGCAGATAACCGCCTAAAGTAAGCAGTGCGGCATTGTCTCCGCTTAGTGCGACGCCAGGTAGCTGGCCAAGCGCGGCAATGAGCCCGAAGGCAAGCAGCCAGGATACGCTGAATGATCCGGCAAATCCCAACAGTAGGTGGATACTTGCCTGTCGTTTGGTGATACTGCCAGCCAGCAGCGCCTCGGCGCGGCCATCTTCTTCTTGCCCGCGGAGAAGGCGCGTTGTTGCCAGGAGTCCCCAGATAGCTGTTATGAGCGTGGTGATGACGATTGATTTATATATAGAATAGCTGGCTGGCTCGGAGGCATTGATAGTCTCCCCGGCCATAAAGCCAAGGGCTGGTGCGACATCAAGCGTATGTACGAACGAGTGGCGCGAAGCCTCGGTTGGATAGGCTTCGTTGTAGGCCGCTCCTTGCGCGCCCATAACAAGACCAATAAGCAGGCCAATAATGACCGCCCCGCGGATAGTCTGTTTAAAGCCCAGGCGGCGCAGAGCTGCGGATGGTGAAATATGGTGCCGCAGGCTCATTTTTTGTCTCCGTCGTAGAGGGCAAGGAAGAGCTCTTCGAGTGAAGGTTTGCGGCTCAGAAAGTTAGTTGGTTTTGCTTTGGCGATTGTCATGAGCAGCTCATCGACCGAGCCGTTGACGTTGCAGCGCAGGCGGTTGCCGGTTATTTCTATGTTAGTGGCATTTTTTATATGAGAAATATCGGGCGGGGTTTTGCTGAAGGTGGCTTCAACAGTGAGGGCGGAGAGATGGCGCAGTTCATCAAGGGTGCCGAGCTCGACAAGGGTGCCTTCGCGCAGAACAGCCACGCGGTCGCAGAGTTCCTCGACTTCTTCGAGCATATGCGAAGAAAGAAAAACAGTCTGTCCATTATTTTTGGCCGTTCGCACCTCGTCGCGGAAAACTTTTGCCATAACAGGGTCGAGACCGCTGGTTGGTTCGTCAAAAATAAGAAGGTCGGCTTTTGATGCCAGTGCGGCGATCAACGCGATTTTCTGGCGGTTACCTTTAGAATAGCTGCGGACTTTTTTGTTAGGGTCAAAATCAAACTTCTCGATAAGCTCTGTCTGGTAATCATCGTTCGAGCTGCCATGGATATTAGCAAGAAAACGCAGCGTTTCGGCCCCTGTCATGCTTGGCCAGTAGCTCGTTTCGCCGGGAACGTAGGCAATTCTTTTGTGGATCTCCGCAGCGTCGTTACTGGCGTCTTTTCCGAAAATCGTTACGGTACCTTCGGACGGCTTAATGAGGCCGAGGAGCAGGCGGATGGTGGTGGTTTTGCCGGCGCCATTTGGCCCTAGGTAGCCCAGTATTTCGCCTTTGTTAACCGTAATATCCAGATGATTCAGGGCGGTGAACTTGCCGTACCTTTTAGTTAGTCCTTCGGTTTTGATAATGGATTCCATGCCGTCTCCGCTTATGTTTGGTTTTATTATTTCAATTATTTCTGAAACTTTCAAGACAAAACCGGCATTTCGGTGCGCTCTTGGTATAATTAATGGGTGAACACACCGCTTGAGAACAAGTTAAAAACACTGCCGCGTAGTCCCGGCGTTTATTTTCATAAATCTCAGACGGGTGAAATTATCTATGTAGGCAAGGCGGCGGTACTAAAAAACCGTGTCCGGCAGTATTTTCAGTCTCAGCGCGACATGGATATCAAAACCCGCGCGCTTGTTGCGGAGATCCACGATACCGATTGGGTAGAGACTGAAAGCGAGATTGACGCGCTGTTTCTGGAAAGCGAAATGGTTAAGCGGTACATGCCGCGCTTCAATATTCTGCTTCGCGATGATAAGTCGCAAATGTTCGTGCGGATCGATATGAAAAGCGAATGGCCGCATGTGAGTTTTACGCGCAATCCGGCCGATGACGGCGCCGATTATTACGGTCCCTACTACAATGGGTTTGCGGTAAAAAAAGCGCTTCGTTATCTTCGCAAGATTTTTCCGTATTATACAAAACCACCAAAACCTGGTGAACGGCCTAGTCTCGACGCCCATATCGGGCTTGATCCCCGCCCTGGAACAACGAGCGAGGAGTATAAAACCACGCTTCGCAAGCTGGTCCGTTATATGGAGGGCGGCCGTAAGGCGCTTGCGCGCGAGCTGGAACGGGATATGAGAACGGCGGCGAAGCTGCACGATTTTGAACAGGCGGCAAACCTCCGCAATAAGCTAAGAGATCTCAGTGAGCTCCAGCGCCGTATTATGTTTGGCGACAAGGAGTTTATGGATATCAGCAAAGACCGCGCGCTGAGCGATCTCCGGGATCTTTTAGGGCTTAAAAAAATTCCTGCCCGTATTGAAGGCTACGACATTTCGCACATGAGCGGCACGAACGTCGTTGCTAGCATGGTGGTATTCACCAACGGTGCGTCCGACCGGGCGAACTATCGCAAGTTTAAAACCAAAATCGAGCATAACGATGATTATTACAATATGAACGAGACGCTCATGCGACGGCTGAGTGAAAAAAATATAAAGTCTTGGGGTATGCCCGACCTTTTGCTTATAGACGGCGGCAAAGGCCAGCTTGACGCGGCGTTAAAGGCGCTTGAGGAGAGGGGGCTGGAAGTTCCGGTGATTAGCATAGCCAAGCGGGAGGAAGAAGTTATCGTTCATAAAACCCGCTCGAATGTAGGTATAGAAAAGATTACTGAGCTGCTTCGTGAACCCGTTCCGGGCACCTTTGTAACGAGTTCGGGAGAGTACTACATTATTAATTTGCACGCGGGCCAGCTAAACGCATCGTCCCACTCAAAAAACCTGCGCGGTGCGCCCGTTTACTCAACATATTCGGACGTAACAAAACTGTTTCAACGGATTCGCGACGAGTCACACCGTTTTGCCGTTAGTTACCATACGGTATTAAAACGTGCCAAACAAACGGCAAGCAGTATCGAGGATATTCCGGGGATTGGGCCGGCCACGCGCCGGAAACTCATTCGGACCTTCGGAAGTCTCAGGGGTGTACAGAAGGCGACGCCCGAGCAGCTTGAGGCGGCGGTAGGTCAGGCTAAGGCGCTGCTTTTAAAGCGGTATTTGCTTGAGTCATAACGCTTATGATATAGTTGCCAAAAGGAAGGTAGCGACGTCAAAACATGAAACTTGACAGCTTGGTTCGTCTAAAAAAACTAAACAAAGGCTTTACGGTCGTAGAGCTTCTGGTTGTCGTGTCGGTAATTGTGATTCTGGCGGCAATCGTTTTGGTTGTGTATCCGTCGTATCTCACTTCAACCCAAGACAATGCGCGTAAAAGCGATATCCAGCAAATCGCCTCTGCTTTAAGTGCGTACGCGCTTAAGAACAATAGCTTTGTCGATGCCAACAGCACGGACGGCAGCGGTAACCACTGCGGCTTTCTTGGTGCCGGCAATGGTTGGTTTAACGCCGGCCCCGATGCATTTTTCCCGGCTTCTATTTTAACGTGCTTAAAAAACGCCGGCGTTCTAAAAAAAGACATTATTGATCCTACCGGGTGTACGTCTGATGCGCCCAGCGGGTGCAGCGTTTCGGGTGCGACAACGGCATACATGAAAGCCACCTGCACCAAAGGCGGTAATCCGGTTACCTATGTTATCGCCCGCCTGGTTGGACAGCCCCGCCGTGACACCGAAGTGGATGGACTTTGCGACAGTGGAACGGTCTCCGGGTTCAGTGCGGCAAGCCAAAAATGGGGAACAAATTACGGCATGAACTACTACGTTACCGTTAGGTGATACGGACGTGCATGATTAAGTTGAGCGGTGTATCATAAAAGAGATGACGAAATTCTTTGCCTCTAACCGCGACCAACTTATTACTAAACTGAATGGCGGCATTATTGTCGTTTCTGCGTATGCTGCCATGCAGCGGAGCAACGACACTGCCTTTACTTTTGAACAAGAGGCAAACTTTTGGTGGCTCACCGGAATCGAGCTTCCTGATTGGTGGTTGATTATCGATGGGACGCGGCGAAAAACGTGGCTAGCCGCCCCTACTCTCAGCCGTACGCACGAGATATTTGACGGGAGCCTATCGCCGAAAGAAGCTAAAAAAATAAGTGGCGTCGACGACGTCATCTCGCAGGATGATGCCAAAAAAATGCTTCGCGACATCGCTAAGCGGCATAGTGTTGTGTATACTCTTGGCGAACAGCCGTACGCTGAATACCTAGACTTTACGCTTAATCCTGCCGGCCGGAAAATGCAGGAGCAGCTTGAGAGGACATTTAATTCCGTGCAGGATTGCCGCAAAGAACTTGCCAAACTACGGGCAATCAAGCAGCCGGAAGAACTGGCTCGCATGAAGAAAGCAGTTAACCTTACGGTTGCCGCATTCGAAGAGGTAAAGGCAAAACTGGCAGAGTACTCGTACGAGTACGAAGTTGAAGCTGAATTTTCTCACTACTTTAGAAAAAATGGCGCAAGAGGGCATTCGTTCGACCCTATTGTTGCTTCGGGTAAAAATACCTGTACGCTGCATTATTTGGAGAATAACAGCAGGCTTAAAAAGCGTACGTTACTGCTTCTTGATATTGGCGCGCGCTACGAAGGATATTCAACCGATATTGCTCGTACATACAGCCTGGGCGAGCCCACCAAGCGGCAACAGGAAATCCACGCCGCAGTGCAAGCGGCACACGCCGAGATTATTTCTCTTCTTGGTCCCGATCTCTCGGTTGAGCAGTACCAGCGTGACGTTGATGCGATTATGATCCGTACGTTAATGAGCGTAGGGCTACTAAAAGACAAAAGCGATACCAAAAATTATCGAAAGTACTTTCCGCATGCTATTGGCCATGGTCTGGGGATTGATCCCCACGACAGCCTTGGCGGGCCTCATTTTTTGCAGCCTAATATGGTGCTCACTGTTGAGCCTGGTATTTATATTCCGGAGGAAGGTATTGGTGTCCGGATAGAAGACGACATCCTTATTACTGAAAAAGGGCATCTTAATTTAAGCGGTCGTCTCTCGACAGATTTGTAAAATGCCGCTATAGTAGGGGTAGCTTATGAAAAAACAATTTTTTGTGTTTGTCCTGCGCTGGATTTTAAACTCGATCGGGCTATGGGTAGCGGTTCGTATTTTTGGAACAGGATACGACAGTACGCAGTTGGTGGCGGGTGCTTCGGTGTTTTTATTTGCCGGCTTGATTTTTTCGCTGGTTAATACCGTTCTCCGGCCTGTGGTGATTATTTTGTCGCTACCGGCTATCCTCCTGACGCTTGGCTTGTTTACGGTAATTGTTAACGGGTTTATGGTGTATGTGTCATTGCTCTTGGCGCCCGGCCTGCATATGACATTCTGGAACTCCGTTCTTACGGGAATCGTATTAAGTTTGGTAAACTATATAGTAAGTAGTGCATTAGAATTACAGTACGCACGCCGCCGAGAGGAAAGATAATGAACATCGATAGTATTCTGCAAATTGTAACCGTAGGTTCTTCCATATTAATGATTATTGCTATTTTGCTTCAGCAACGGGGTGCCAGTCTTGGCGCCGGATTCGGTAGCTCCGGTGAACTCTACACCACCAGGCGCGGGCTCGACAAAAACCTGTTTGAAGTAACAATTGTGCTGGCGGTTATTTTTGTGTTGTCTATTCTGGTTGGCTTGCTCCTACCGGCATTTAATCTTTAAAGAGGGAAACGTATGGCTGACGAAGAGCGAGGGTGGAAGCAATTTCAGAAGCTGACGTTTGACAGCAAAAAGATGTCTCGGCGTGTGAAAAAAGCCGAGGGCGCAACAATGCGTCATGCACGTAAATTTATCGTTACGCGGCTGGATAATGTTCGGAGCGTACGCCGGAATATTATAATTTGGCTGCTTTTGGTTGGAGCGATGATCATTGCGGTTGGGGCTCAGTATGCCTGGTTTCAGAACAGCTACAAGACGACGGCGGCAGCCAGGGGTGGAACATACGCCGAGGCGCTTTTGGGCTCGATCGATACGCTTAACCCCCTCTATGCATCGTCTGATGCTGAAATTGCAACCAGCCGGCTCCTGTTTTCTTCGTTATTTAATTACGACGGCACGGGTCATCTGCACGGCGATCTGGCTGAAAGCATGTCGGTTGATAAAGGCGGCACGCTGTATACGGTCAAGCTTCGCCCCGGTGTTTTATGGCACGACGGCCAGTCGCTGACCGCAAAAGATGTTGCTTTTACAGTCAATCTTATAAAGGATCCTGAGACAAGGTCATCGCTTCGCATAAACTGGCAGGATGTAAACGTGACGGCTATCGATGATTCTACCGTGCAGTTCCGTTTGCCTGCCGTATACGCGGCGTTTCCAAATGCGCTCACTTTTGCTGTTTTGCCGCAGCATATCCTGGGTAAGGTCGCGGCAGGGGCAATACGCGAAAATACCTTCAGCAGATCGCCGGTAGGGAGCGGGCCGTTTAGTTTTAGCCTGTTACAGAAAGTCGACACGGCCCACAAGCGCAAGGTTGTTCATATGGTTGCCTTTAATAAATATTATGGCGGAGTGCCGTACATCAGCCGCTTTGAAGTGCACGCATACGACTCTCAGGACGCAATTGTGCGGGCGCTCAGAACGGGCGAGGTAAGCGCGACGGCGGATATCAACGGCTCCGACACGGCTCAAATAGATAAAAGCAGTTACAATATTGTCAGCAAGCCGGTAAATAGCGGCGTGTATGCGATTTTCAATACACTTAGTCCCGTCCTAAAGGACCAAAAGATTCGTCAGGCATTAGAACTCGCCACCGACACCTCGGCAATTCGTAAGGCGCTCCCGACACCGGTACCTTCGCTGGATCTTCCGTTCATTAACGGGCAGCTTACCGGTAGGGGACTGCCGCGTCCTGCGCCGCCAAACTCCCAACAAGCAGCGAGACTGCTCGATAAGGAAGGGTGGCTGCTGCACGGTTCTGTCCGTACAAAAGGAACGCAGCGGTTGGCTCTTACCGTGGCAACGACAAAGAACTCCCAGTACGAAAAAGTCCTGGAGGTGCTAGCTGGACAGTGGCGAAAATTAGGGGTTGAAGTGAATACTAATATCGTTGACACGACCGACCCTACATCTAACTTTGTGCAAAACGTATTGCAGCCCCGAAGCTACGATGTATTACTCTACGAACTGTTTATCGGAGCGGACCCCGACGTGTATGCCTACTGGCATTCGTCGCAGATAGGGGCGAGCGGCTACAATTTTGCCAACTACGTTAACGGGTCGGCTGACGATGCGCTGTCGAGTGCAAGGGCAAGGCTGGAGCCAGAGCTTCGAAATGTGAAGTATCAGTCTTTTGCGCGGCAATGGATCGCAGACGTACCAGCCATTGGCTTATATCAGCCGGTCATGATGTACGTATCGAGCAAGCATGTACAGGCATTGGATGCTTCGTCGCAGCTTGTTTCCTCTTATGACCGCTACAGCAATATTCTCAATTGGAGCGTGGAACAGAAATCGGTTTACAAAACTCCGTAGTTTTGCTATACTTAGCGAGGTTAAAAGCCTATGCGCGAGTGGCGGAATTGGTAGACGCGTCAGCTTGAGGGGCTGGTGAGCATTGCGCTCGTGGAGGTTCAAGTCCTCTCTCGCGCACCATGATTTTATAAGAAAAAGGTCTCGTATTACGAAGCCTTTTTTGTTTTTTATACCAAAACCGACCCCCGTTTTTTGGGGAAGAATGCTATAATGTCCTAGACGGCGCGTTGACGGAACGGTTACGTGGAGGTCTGCAAAACCTTTTAAATGGGTTCGACTCCCATACGTGCCTCCATTTAGCGCGGATGGTGGAATTGGTAGACACGAGAGACTTAAAATCTCTTGGCCATTACGGTCGTGCGGGTTCAAGTCCCGCTCTGCGCACCAAAGAAAACAGCTCGATATTTCGAGCTGTTTTCTTTATGGGATATTTATTGGCGCAGGGCTTTAAGAAAGTCATGAGCCCAATGCGACGCCTGATGTTCTTTTACTTCTTGGCGGAGTGCGAGCCAGCGTCTGTCTTTCTCGTCTTCGGGCATAACGACCGCCTCTTCAAGGGCATGCGCGATGGCGGCGATATCTGCGGGTGGAACAATAAGCGCTTCTGGCAGCTGTTGAGCCGCGCCCATTGTGCTACTGATAACGAGCGTACCGGCAGGGCGTCTTGCGGCGATATATTCTTTTGCGATAAGGTTCATGCCGTCGGCGATAGGGGTATTGAGATGGATATCCGCCACCTGGTACCAGGCGCACATCTCGTGAAGGCCGATGTTCTCGTAGGTATATACAACCGGCTGCCAGGCTGCAGTGGCAAAACGGGCATTGATCGCGGCGACCTTTTTAGCAATTTCTTCTTTTAGCTCCTCGTATTCGGGTACGGCCTCGCGCGATGGCGCAACATTTAACCGGTAAACAATATTTTTTGGGTTTTGTTGTCGTGACAAAAAGAGTTCGAACGCTTCGAGCTGGGTAATAATCCCTTTTGTGTAATCGAGCCTGGAAAGGGAGAATATAATTGTTTGATTTTGGAATTGGCGCCGGATATCGCGGACATGGTCTTTGACCTCTTGGGAATCATTAAGCGAGTCGAAACTGGCAAAATCAATCCCAATAGGGAATGCACGGACGATTGTTTTGGTCGGGAGGAGTATCTTTTGTGCATCCAGCGCATCTTGAAAGCGCCGTACGTCACGCTCTCCCTGCAGGCCAATAACGTCAGCCGCCAGAAGACTCGACATGATGTCATTGAAAGAAGGAATTTCGGAAAGTACGGTGCGAGGGAAAAAGGGAGTATGGAGAAAAAACCCGATTTTATTACGAATTCCCCGCCGGCGCAGCTCCTGGGGAAGTAGAAAAAGATGATAATCGTGGATCCAGATGAGGTCGTCCAGTATAATGATCGATTCAACAGCATCGGCAAAAAGCTGCATTACCTTTTGGACGTCGTTATTGACTGCTGCCGAGGTGTCTGCTGTTGGCTCGATACCGTGGGCAAGCGGCCATAAAATACCGTTGGCGACCGTATCGTAATACGAGGTGACTTCGCTGGCGGAAAGATTGATCGGTTTGATATAAGGTGGCATATCGAGGACTGCTAACTCCTCCTTGCTTAAACGCCGCCTAGCGCTTGTCCAGCCAACCCAGACAGAACTGGCTTCATCAAAAAGCGAGGCGAGCGCCGTGGCGAGGCCGCCGTTGCTGCGTGATAATGAAAGCTTGCCGCGTTCGTCGTGAACGCTCAGGGGAAGGCGATTTGACACAATAATGAGTCGGCGGGCCATGTGCATCTACTGTAGCATGATTTATACTAAAATCGATGGACAAAAACGAAATTATTGAAGCATATCGTCAGGCTGCAGAGAGATTGCTCTTACTCGACTACGACGGTGTGCTGGCACCTATTATGCCTCTGCCCGAACAGGCTGCACCAAGTGAAAAAACGTGCCAGCTTCTTAAGCGGCTGGCGAACGATGAGCGTACTACCTGTGTGGTTGTAAGTGGACGGCCCCGCGAAACGTTAGAGCAGTGGCTTGGCGACTTGCCGTTAGCGTTTGCGGCGGAACATGGATTGTGGCGCCGTGAGCTACGGTCGACCTGGGAGTTTGTCCGCCCCGTTTCAACAGGCTGGAAACAAGCTATTAAGGAAGTCATGCAGGGTTACGAGCGTTCTCTACAAGGTTCGTTCATCGAGGAAAAATACGCGGGTCTTGCCCTCCACTACAGAAAGGTAACCGCAAAAGATACCCCTGATATGATTCGTTTGCTTCTACGCGATTTGGAACCGCTTGCTACTCAGCTTAAGCTGACGGTTCTGAACGGTAAAAAGGTGGTCGAGGTAATACCGGAGGGTATAGATAAAGGCGAAGCGGCAAAGTTTTGGCTTGGCGCAAAAAAATGGGACTTTATTTTAGGTGCCGGTGACGACGAAACCGACGAAGCTCTTTTTAAACAGTTGCCGCCCGCAGCCTACTCGATAAAAGTAGGCAAAGGCATAACCCAAGCTAAGGAGCGGATCGAATCGCAAAGCGAATTTATGCTCCTGCTTGAGTCTCTCGCGGAAGGCCGTGATAGGTAGAGGTTTTTTGCTAAAAATGGTATAATGAACCTACAGTAAGTAATCTAATTTAAGGGGAATATCAGAAAAATGATCGCAGTCTGGGTGATAGTAGGAATCGTCGTACTTTTGGCGCTTTTCCTATGGATGACATATAACGGCCTTGTAACGTTGAAGGTGCGTGTTGATGAAGCCTGGAGTGATATAACGGTCCAGCTAAAACGCCGGCTCGACCTCATTCCTAACCTTGTTAATAGCGTTAAGGGGTATGCCGCACACGAATCGGGCGTTTTTGAAAAGGTAACCGAAGCCCGCGCTAACGCGCTCAACGCGAAGGGTGTAAAAGAAACCGCGGCCGCAGAGAACCAGTTCGAGGGTGCGCTTAAAAGCCTGTTCGCCGTTGCCGAAGCGTACCCTGACCTAAAAGCCAATCAGAACTTTTTGCAACTGCAGCAAGAGCTTGTTGACACCGAGGATAAAATCCAGGCAGCGCGTCGTTTTTATAACGGCGGTGTTCGCGACCTCAATACGAAAATCCAGATTTTCCCAAACAACATTTTTGCCGGTATGCTTGGTTTTAAGTCACGCGAATTCTTTGAAGTCGAAGACATGGCTAAAGCCAGCGAACCTGTAGAAGTTAAGTTTTAACCTGGCAACCGCGTACTAATGTATAGTGCAATTGCAGCCAACAAACGTAACACGGTCATTATTATGGCCGTGTTTGTTGGGCTTATTGGAGCCGTAGGCTGGGCTGTTAGCTACGTTAACGGTGACCGCTCGATCGCCTATTGGGTAATTGGCGTTGCCGCCATTTACGCGCTTATTCAGTACTTTGCCGCAAGCAAGCTCGCTCTTGCCGTAAATGGGGCTGCCGAAATCCAAAAAAAGGACAACCCTCGCCTCTACCGTATCGTTGAGAACCTTACAATCGCCACGGGTATGCCAATGCCAAAAGTGTATATCATTGATGACCCTGCACCTAACGCATTTGCCACCGGCCGTGACCCGAGCCATGCAGTTGTCGCGGCAACTTCGGGAATCCTGGATATTATGAACGACCGCGAGCTTGAGGCGGTGATGGCGCACGAGATCAGCCACGTCCGCAATTATGATATCCGTGTGAGTATGATTGCGTTTGGCCTGGTAAGTGCCATTGCCTTGCTTTCGGACGTCGCGTTTCGCATGATGTTCTTTGGGGGTGACGACCGGCGCGACAGTAACAGTAACCCTATTGTCATGGTGGTGGGTATCGTACTTATCATTCTGGCACCCATTATTGCAGCCATGATCCAGATGGCTATTAGCCGCCAGCGCGAGTATCTTGCCGATGCCAGCGGGGTTAT
>Ga0224731_1061_pt1 | contig 17091 bp, 18 predicted proteins | sample IA1ulk_2_FD_161639 | JGI IMG/M metagenome (GOLD analysis project Ga0224731, IMG submission 161639) | Enriched cells from agricultural soil in Iowa, United States - IA12soil_GW_FP2(bulk) | ecosystem: Environmental > Terrestrial > Soil > Agricultural land | place: USA: Iowa | collected 2017-05-08 | reverse complement strand
TGGCAAAGACCCTGATACAAGAGTGACTTCCCATCACCAGAAACGGCCTGCTACGGTCGCGTATCGGCTTTGCGTCCTTCTGTCGATGCACCCGACGATGGAAACTGGAAATCGCGGCATGGCAGACGGATTGAACGCGACGGGATCGATCGATTCGGTGTAAAACGCCATCTTGAAATGAATCGCGTTCCCGGCGTGTGGCCTGAAACCATTTCGTCCATGCTGACATCGGAGACGTGGCGGCGGGTGAGCTGCCATTCGTCATGGGATTCGATGACCACCGTCGTCGCCAAACGTAGAAATGCCGCCGGGTTCGAGAAGAGCTCCACCACGGCCGCCCGGCGTTTGATTTCCTTGTTGCGTCGTTCTATCGGATTGTTCGACCAGATTCTATCGGATTGTTCGACCAGATCAGGACTTGACCCTGTGGGTTGGACACACTTGATCCGGCACTGTCATGTTGATTCAAAGAAATAGTGGCGCAATCAGTTTGGAGCACACGACGATACACCGAGTGCGGGTTGGTCGCCTCCAGGATGCAACCCCGCTCGCGGTGACCTCGTGCCAGAGCGCGAAACGGTCGATTATCTCGGTACGCCATTCGGACGCCGAGAACCGGTGTCGGCCTGGCCGGAATTGCGGTGAGATCGAACTGAACGCGGACGGGAATCGTTGCGCGTGCCCGTGCGATGTGAACCGTTTCATTGCCCGTTCTCGCTGCCTGGTGGATTGGTGCGAGTTCTCTGCCCGGTTGTTCAGGTACTTCGATCGGCGATGCACGACCGGGTCGGCATCTCGCGGTGCGCCACCTGGTAGCTGGCGAGTTTGTCGGTGACGATCACCTGCGGCACATACTCCAACCTTTTGAGCAGCTTGCGGAAGAACCGTTTGGCCGCCAACGAGTTTCGGCGGGACTGATCCAGCACTCAAGTACTTTGCCGTGCTGGTCGATCGCCCGCCACAGGTAATGCGGGGTGCCGTTGATTTTGATGAAGACCTCGTCGAGGTGCCATGTGTCGCCGGGTTGTGGTCGGCGCCGGCGCGGCTGGTTGGCGTATGCCTGCCCGAATTTGGCGCCCCATCGGCGGATCGTTTCGTAGCTGACTACGACACCGCGTTCGAGTATCGTCTCCTCGACTTGGCGGAAGCTGAGCGGGAACCGCAAGTACACGACACGCGCTGGTTGATGATCTCGGTCGGGTATCGGTGGCCTTTGTGCGACGGTATGGGGGTGTGCTCACGCCACATTCTCTCAGTTTCTCGCGTTCAACAACGTGACAGTGCTCTCGGCTGTATGTGAACTCAGTAGAGATAACCACCCGGTCCGAGAGGAACGCCGAGCAGATACCACAAAGCGAATAGCGCGGACCAAGCGATGAGAATCGCGAATGACAGCGGCAGTGCGAACGAGATCACGGTGCCGATTCCGGCGCTCTTGCGGTATTGCTGAATGTAACCGACGGCGAGGACGAAGTAGGCGTTCATGGGGGTGACAGGCCCGGTGGCCGAGTCGCCGATCATGAAGGCCGCCAATGTCGCTTCGGGATTTTGTCCGATGTACATCATCATGGGCACCAATATCGGCGCGAGAATGGACCACATCGCCGTTCCGCTCGAGATCATCAGGTTCAGTATGGCGATTGCGGTGATGACGATGATGAGTACGACGAGGTCCGGAGCGTCGAGCTTCTGCAGCAGGTTCGCGCCTTCGACTGTGATAACGGATCCGAGTCCAGTCCATTCGAAGTAGGCCAGGAATTGTGCTGCGGCGAAGAATAATACGATGACGGGTGCCACGGGGATGATTCCGTTGGCCATGATCTTGGGGACGGTGCCCAACCCTGAAATCGATCCGGTGATGCGTCCGTAGGTGTACCCGACCACGGCGAACAATAGTGCGATGAATGCGGCGATGTCTAGCACCACGACGGACCCGACGATGCTCCCGCCCGCACCCTGTAGTGGGGAATTCGGTATGAGCAGTATCGCGGCGACTGCCATGACATAGATGGCAAACACGATTCCGGACCACGTGAGGCCACGTCCTTCTTGCCGGTGGTTTCGCCCTCTGCAGCGAGCCCGTCGGCCGGAAGACTGTCGCCCGATGAAGGCCATTGCATGAACTCGGGACGCTTGGCAAGAAAGAGCTCGACGACCAGCGTGATAACAATGGCGAGTAAGACCGAGGCAACTGCTGAATAGAAGAACGTGGAGACAGGAGTGACGACGTAAGTCGAGTCGACGGTCTGGGCGGCTGCGGTGGTCAGCGAGGCGCGGATCGCGGCAGACGGGGTGACGAGTGGACTAGCGTTGAAGCTTGCCGATACCGACACGAATGCGACAAGGATTCCGAGAACCGGACTGCGGCCTACAGCGCGAAATGCCAAGGCGCCGAGGGGAATCATCACCATGTATGAGCTGTCGCCCATTGCGTGCGCGATCATCGAACCGAACGCGATGCCGAAAGTGACCCAGCGAGCAGGCATCTTGACCACTGTGGCACGGAGCAGCGACGACATCAGGCCGCTAGCCTCTGCGATGCTTACACCCAGGATCATCCCGATCACAATGGCGACTGGCGGGAATTCCGCGAAGTTGTCCATGGCAGTCTGCGCCGCGAAACTGATGCCGTCGAGCGAGAGGAGGTTCTTCACCTCGACGACCTCTGAGGAATCGGGAAGCGTGACGGAAACTCCGAGTTGAGACAGTGTGAAACTCAATACTGCAATGACCCCCGCCATGATCCAGAATAGCCAGAACGGATGGGGGAGTCTGTTCCCCGCGCGTTCGATCGCGCTGATCCCCCGGTAGAGGGCGTTCACCCGCTTACTTGCGTCGATAGTGTCGGTCATCGTGATCCAATCCAGTCAAATCGTCGTGGTGTGGTTAGCATCACGTGAACTTAAGCACTGGAGTGTCTGGTTGTCTAGTTACTAGTTCAAAAGTTTGATTCTGCGGATATTTTGCAGGTGTTTTCAGGCAGCATTGCGTTCTATCCTGTCATGTGACTAGACCAAGATGCCGAATCTGGGCTACAGTTGCGGCGGGCTGGGAGGGTTGCCCAGAAGTTTCATGTCTATGGGGTGAGGTACATCCATTCGTCCACTGAGGGATCGAAGGTTTCTTATGAGTGAGCCAACCGGAGTCGGGTTCGTTCCGCTGTGGGGAGCGGTGACCTCGCTTGCTTTGCAGAACTCCCCGCCGGTGGGACCGCGTCTGCGCGAGCTCCCATTGTTCCTACGAGGCTGGGCGGAGATCAAGATCGCTGCGGCAATGACGAATCGAGAAATGGGGGTTCTCGATTCGCAGCGTGCAGACGCGATTGTCGAGGCTGCAGAGGAGGTGGTCAGGGGTGAATTGCTCGATCACTTCCCGCTGCGGGTACTCCCTACCGGGGGTGGTACCGCGACGAACATGAATGTCAACGAAGTCATTGCATCTCGGGCGACCCAGATCCTTTCCCGCACTTGTGATCTGAAGGTCCATCCGAACGATCATGTCAACCGCTCCCAATCGACCAATGACACGTACCCGACGGCAGCGAAACTTCTGCTCATGCGTCAGTCTGGAGAGATCTGTGCGGCGCTACGCATGCTGGGACGGTCATTTCGCCGCCAGGCCGATGCGAACGCGGGTATCGATCGGCTGGGGCGTACAGGATGGCAGGATGCGGTCTCCGTCCCAGTGTCGTCGTTCCATGGAGCTCAGGGAGTGGCAGCGGAGCGCTTTGCCGATCAATTCGAGGCCGTGGCGGGCTTGCTCGGGTCGGTGCAGCTCGGTGGAACCGTGTTAGGTACTGGTATCGGAGCCCCACCAGGGTTTGCACCAGTGGCGGTAGGGCATCTGGCCGCGATCACGGGATTGACGGTGAAGCCGAGCGTCGACTTCGCTGACTCGTTCACTCACCTGGACGGATACGCCGCCCTCGGCGACACTGCCGCTCGATGCGCGAGCATTCTCTTCAAGCAGGCCAGCGATTTCGAGATTCTTAGTTCCGGCCCACGTGGAGGGCTTTCTGAGCTATCGCTGGAGAGGCTTCAGCCAGGATCTTCGATCATGCCTGGGAAAGTGAATCCTGCGATCCCCAGACTAGTTATTCAGGCGAGCTTCGCAATCAGGGCGGCGGCATTCGCGGTGAACCTCGCAGTTGCCGACGGCGAGCCGGACATCAATGGGCATTCGCCTGTGGTGGTTGCGAATCTGTCTCCTGCATTGACCGAACTGAGTTCGGTGATTGGTCTCTTCGCGGAAAAGTGTGTCGACACGTTGAGTTGGAACCCTGCTCGGCTCGCGGAACTGAATGCGTATCCCTTCGACACATTGATCACCGAGGCTGAGCATGCTGGATACGATGCGATCGCGAAGAACACCATCTGAGATCGAGGAGTTGCCCACTATGGTGCATACGGGTATGAAGTTGGAGCGGGCCAGCCTGGTCGACCAGGCGGTGGAACAGCTCCGCGCAGAAATCGTTGACGGGGTCCTTCCGCCAGGAACTTCTCTCCCTGAAGGTGCTATCAGCGAAAAGTTCGGTATCGCGAGGCCTACTGTCCGGGAGGTTCTTCTTCGATTGCAGAATGATGGTCTCGTGCAGCGACAGGGTCGTGGGCAATCTCTCGCGGTAACTCGCATCGATCGAGAACAGGTGCGCGATATCTATATCGCCCGAATCCATCTCGAAGTCGCGGGAGCGCGTTCATATGACACTGCGACAGATCGGGCACGCGAGGCAATCGACAAAAGTTTGGACGAACTGGAGACATCGATCAAGGCGTCCGACACGATGGAGCAGATTCGACGTGATTCCGAATGTCATACGGCTGTAGTCGCTTTGACGGGATCTAAGCGTCTGGTGGCTGTGCACACTCAAGTGCTCATGGAAGCGCGGCTGGCGTCCGTAACCACAGGCGGGATTGACCGTTCTGCGACACTTGACAATCATCGGGACTTCGTCGGTTTGCTCAAGGCAGGTGAAATCGAAGCGGCCACCAGACAGTTGCAATACAGACTGAACTCCGCGCTCGACCGGGTGTTGCAAAACCTTCGCAGCTGATCGTTGTTGTGGAGACGAAGGCAAACCGTGCTTCGAATTCGATGCCGGATAGGTCACTTGTTCAACGAGAGAAACTGACGGCGGGTACAGGAGGTTGCTGCTTCAAACGAAGGTGGATTTGAGCAGCGTGGTAGGACTCCGTTCGGCGGGCCATTCGGTGGCGGGGAATCAATGCGTGAGAATGCAGATGGCAGCGTATTGACTCGGAGTGCGGTGTGCCAGCGATGAATTGTGCGTCAAAGTCTCCGGGAACGCCGGTGCGATTCATTGGCGAGCACGCAGCTGGTCTTCGGCAGCTCATGAAACGTGAAATAGATTCCATACAAGTCGATTTGACCCGCTTAGATCTACATGACAAGATTACCTTCTCCGTGAACGTGTTTCATTCGTGTTCGTCCATCCCCGGGGACGGACTTCATTGATGTGGTCGTGGCTGATCCGGCATGAGGTGTGGCGGGGAGTGCGAGTGAACCGGTCGCATCCCAAATTTCGACCAGAGATTTGGTCATTGCTGACACTAAAAATCACTCGACTGCGGGCGTAGTCGCGAAGATGCAGATCGGTTGGTCCTGAGGCCGGGGCGTGGCGGTCGGGGCCGCAACCCGATCAACGCTGTGGCGAATTTCATTGGCGGAGCTACAGATTGATGCCGAATTCGCCTATTTTCCGATAGATGGTCGCCCGGGACATTCCAAGTGCATCCGCCGGCGCTTGCTTATCGCCGCCGTTCTCTTGAGGCTTCGAACGATGGCGTCGCGCATGAGTGCTTCGATCGGCGACAGCGTCCGGCGACTCAGCGCCCTGCATATATTGGCGGCAGTTTGTCGACTTCAACCGCGCCTGATCGTTGCTTGTGAAACACTTCCTGAAGGATCTCCCGCAGTTGTGCGACATTGCCGGGACAGATGTACTTGGTAAGTTGTCTAATCGCGGTAGGGGAGAGAGTGCGGTAGCGGAGAGAGTAAGGTCCTGTCCCCGATTGACTTGCCGGAGAATAGTAGGGAATCAGCTTGTGTAGGTCCTCGATGCGGTGGCGAAATGCAGGTACATGCATCGTGTGGCTGGAGAAGAGGAGGACGAGTGTGTCGCTGCTGCGATTTCGGGAGGCTGTTCCTCGCTGTTGACCAATTCGGGGGCTGTGAAGAATTTCGTGCGTGTAGAGATATGTTGAATCGCCAATGCCTTGAGGATTGAGAATCCGCCGCTACCGGCCTCGCCCGCGACTGCGACCCATTCTTGTTGCTGTGCGTAGTGCGCGATCTGTTGGGTGCTGCGCCGCCATGAGGCGCTGTCTTCGACGATGCCTGACGCCCATCGAGGAAAGAACATGCAGTGGGTCGATCCGCATCGATCCCAGTGCGCCGTTCCGTAATTGAGTATCGGTGCTGCCTCCGATCCGGCACGGAAAGGATGTCCGCGAAGAAGGCCAGATCGAATCGCGCGTCTTCGAGAGTGCGCGCGATGTCCTGGTAGTAGCGCGCCGAGAGCCATCCCGGCACCGATCCGGGGTAGCGCCAGTCGCCGGGCCGTCCGGGGCCGGCGGTGATGAACGCGGCGAGGTGCATCTGTGAATCTGACATGCCTAGGGTACTTTCTAGTTTGCGAGAGCCGTGTTGATGGTCGACTTGATGCTGTCGAAACGTGAGTCCGCCAGCCACGTCGTGGCATCGACCTGCTGTGGGTAGACCCCGAGCCGATGGAAATTGTCAGCCAGATCCTGAGTTCGGGAAATGACGGCCGTGTCGACGGCCGTGAATTCGTCGGCTCCGGAACATGAGAGTCTGCGCGTCTTCACCAGATCCAGCTAAACCTGCTCTTCGAGTGTGCTGTCACCGAATCCGCGCCTGAAAACAAACTGCGTCCCAAGAGCGTGACCCTGGCCCTCGATGACTAGCGTGTTGGTCCGCCCGTACATTGGAAGCTCGTTGCCTGTTGGGGGTCTCCGCTACCGGAATAACGTGGCCAAGCGGGGTATTCGCACATCGGCCGAGTGCGCGCATTTCCGGACTTGTTTGCATCTGTCATCACAGGGTTGGTTGGCGCATTTCCGTTCCGGGTCCACTCGGATATTGCGCCGATCGAATCCCAACTGGCTGCGAAGGCGGCATTCTTGTTCGCATGGTCTGCGCCCGGAATCAAGTAGAAGCGGGCGAAGCTGTCGACTTGCGCCTCGCCCATCTTCTCTTCGACACGGTGGAAGTACTCGACGCTGGTCCGGTGACTGACGAGTTGGTCAGCGGTGCCGTGGAGGAGGAGCAGCTTTCCGCCTGCAGCGGCGAACGCGCTCAGGTCGGCGTTGTTGACATCCTGGATACTTGAGAGCGAACTGATTCGGTCCAGCCAGGGACCGGGGTCGAGCGGGTCGATGGTGAGAGAATCGAAGTTCGGGTCGCGGGTGACGAAATACTTGACCCATTGGTCCCAGAACTGTGCACCGTAGCTGCTGGTTGGCGGCATGGGGGTGGACGGAGCATCGGTGCCGAGCCCGAGCACCGAAGTTGTCATGTTTGCGCCGGACAGGAAGGGTGCACCCGGGATCCCTGTCTCGCCGCTCTCCAATGAGTACTTCCACTTGAGGGGTGCGGTGAGTGCAATGACGGCGTCGAGTTGCGGTTTGGTGAGGCACAGCTGTGAGCTGTCGGCAAGGTGGTCGCACGCCAGCATTTGGGGCTCGAAATTGCAGCCGGCCTCATCGGAGATGACTCCGTCGGGTAAGCCGTCTCTGCTGTCGCATGTGTTTATCACCATGTCGTAGATGAATTGCTGCTGGGGCACCGGGATGAATGCCTCGGGCTTCGAGAGCAGCGAAGCAGCGTGACCGAACCACAGGTCCGTGCTGGCAGCTTTCCATGCGGGGTATGCCGAAACGACGCCGTTGAAGTCGCTGGGCCACCGCTGAGCGACGGCGAGAGCTTCACGGCCACCAGTGGAGCCACCGACGAAGTAGTTGTGGACGGGCGCCGACCCGTAGTGCTTTTCAGCAATGAACAGTGCAGTGTCCCGGGTCTTCTTCAGCGCATCTCCGGAGAAGTTCCGAACGGCCTCATCGTTGACACCGAATGAACCGTCCAGTGAAGGAGTCGGTAGATTGGCGTTAGTAGCCTTGTGTCCTGAGTCGCTGCCGAAAGTTACGTATCCGCGACTCAATGGTGGCGCTTGGTCGACCGCACCGAACGGACCCTTGCTCGCGATGTCGGGTACCGTGCCGTTGTAGCCTCCGCCACCGAACATCACTGTGTCCCTGGACCATACCGTGGGAAGTCCGATGCTAATTGTGATATCTGGCGCTCCAGGATCAAGCGGGTGGACCACCGCGGTGACTGCGCAGTGTGCGCTGATCTGTTCGGGCCCAGCACCTTTGGAGTCGACCTGTTCAGCGCTGAGGACCTCGGCGCCAGTCGTCGGCAGTCCGACGGATTCAGCGGGGATGATCACACCTTTCAATGCACCGCAGGAAACGGGTGTCTGAGCCATCTGGCTCGGAGCTTCCGTGGAGCACGCAGCTATTGTCGAAACAGCTGCGGCGATAAGCAACTGTCTTCTCATGCCAGCCTTCCTTCGAATAGAAATTGGACGCAGTCAATCGTGGTTTCGAGTTGTGTCCCGAGGCAAAACCTCTACCGTCGGCCGAGGCTGTGTGAGCCGCGTGGTGTAGGAGCAATGTTGGCCTCGGGACTCGGTCCCGCATCTGTTCTCACCGAGTCCGAGGCCGACATGTTTCACGCGACCGGGTAGTTAGTGCGTCGGCTCGCGGGTCAGGCGCAACTGGCTACCTTGGTGTACCTACTGTTAGATGCTGCCCGCAGTGACGTGATAGTGGCGTTTCCCTGACCGAGGTAGTCATTCGTTCCAGACGCGTAGTAAGGGTTGTGCGGGTTGATGCCGTAACTTGTTGCACGTCCCGCAGCCTGGTGGGTGATGTTGGGCTCGGTCCAGCACGCGGTGGGGGTGGATGTGGTGGTCGGGGACACAGTGGTGGTGGGGGCCACCGTTGTGGTCGATGGCGCTGAGGTGGTCGTCGAGGGTGTGATGCCGCGCTCTATGCGTCGGTTGTTGGCGAAGAAGAAGTCGGTCAAGTAGCGGGGATAGTCGATGCTGGACGTGCGAATGTAGTTGCCGCCCGACCCGCCACCTGCGGGCCAGTTGTGACCTAGAGCGGTGTTGGTCAGAAGGGAGACACGGGGCCCCTTTGCGTCGGACCACACGGTGCCACTGCCTGCGGTGTTGCTACCGGGCAGGCTGCTCATGTTGATTGCCGATGTCTGCGATGCGCCATACAGCCCTGCCATGACTTGCGCGTTGAGCAGATTGTATCCGGTGTTGACTGTGTAGTCGTCGTTGCTGTGGATAACGGAGGTCAGTTGGCTGGCGAAACCGTCGGTATGTCTGTCGGCGAATTTGTTGCAGGTAGTGGTGGCTTGGGCGGCATTGGTTGCGACCGAAGAAATCTGTCCGGAGGTGGTGCCCACGGTGGGGCCTGCGTTGATGCCGACCCCGGCGAAGACGTCGGGGGCGAGGCATCCCATGACCATGGATTCGCCAGCTCCGGAGGAGAGTCCGGAGATGTATACCTGATCGCGATCGACGCCGAGCGCGGGGCGGTTGAGGATGTTGTCGACGAGGCCAAGTAGGTTGTCGTCATGGCGTGACGTGGATGTTCGGGTGTGGTTGGTGTCGTAGTAGTCCCAGCACCCGGCAATTACGCCGCCGTTCGGGGCGGACGGTATAGCGACGACCATGCCGTATTCGTCGGCTGTAGTCTCCCAGTTTCCCCCGTTGGCGAGATCGGTGCTGGTCTGGATGCAGCCGTGCAGGTTAACCATCAATGCGCGTCCGTCGGCGAGCTTCGGGGCGGTGCTGGGAACGTAGAGGCGAACGCTCATGCCCGAGATGGTCTCGGTGCTCCACGTTCCGGCGGCCTGAGCATTCGTTGTCGGTAGGATCACGAGAATAGTACTGGCGACGGTCATCGCGCTGAGTACGCCCAGGGCGGCGTGGCGTTTGGTGATCCGGTGTACGACGGTGCTTAGTTTCCGCCACATCCCGCGCTCGCCTTCTTTGGTCTTGATGTCGTCCATGTCTTCCTTTCGCTCGTTCAATTTGTTTCAGGTGAGGTTGTCGGATCGATGTTCTGCTCGTTCAACATCGGCGAGACCCGCAACATCGATCTACCAGGTTCGACGAGGACGGATTCTTGGCGACCGTCGTTCTGTAGGAGGATGCGGGATTCACGTGTAAGTGTTGTTCAAGCAGCAGGGTCGGAAGGGCTGTGTCTCGATCGCTGGTATTCATGAGATCGCTGAAGTCGCCGACGTCGATGGGCCCGGTCCCAATCCGGGGTGACGGCCGGCGTCCTGTCGTGCACGCAGAACGTCGGGTGGGTCATTCGCCATGGCGAATGACCCACGACACATTGTGTGAACAGTTGTGATGAACATCATTTGTGAGCTCGACTGAGTATTGATGTAGATCCCGAGGCTTCGCAATGGCCAAATATGCAGGCAATATCTGCGCATTTGCATACCCGCTATCTGTTTGTTGGGATGCTGCAGGAGGCCCATGAGGGCCGAGGGCTCCATACTGAGGGGCGCCAATTTGTATGACGAGCACTCGCTACTGCTCGGTCGGCGTTGACGTGATCCCGTTCAACGTGACCGGCTTCCTGTTGCGTTGACCAGTAACGCAGAGGCGATTCACACCTTGCCCAAGGAATAGACGAAGCCGTGCATGCCGCATCTCGCGGCACATACGGCGCCAGGCGCATTCACGCCGAGCTCACCCTCGGACTCGGCTTGTCCGTCGGATACAACCAAGTCGAGGCCGTGATGTCGTGCGCCGGCATCAAAGGCCTGCCCGGGACCAGACGGCCGAAATCTTGACACCAGACCCCGACAGCCGGCGACCTGGTCAACCGGATGTTCACCCGTGAACAGCCAAATCGGTTGCAGGTCAACGACATCGCCGAACACCGCACTCGCGAAGGTAAGGTGTTCTGCGCGGTTGTCCTGGATGCGTTCTCGAGCCGCGTCGTGGGGTGGTCGATCGATTCCCGTCGAACCTCCGCGCTGGTGACCAACGCGCTCTCGATGGCCATCTCCAACCGTGCGCCGCTCGACGGGACCGTAATTCACTCCGACCACGGGGTGCAATTCACGTCGTGGGCATTCACCGATCGAGCCAAACAATCAGTTCTCGTTCCCTCCACGGGATCTGTCGGCGACCGCTACGACTGTCAGTCTGTTTTGCCGGTCTATGCGCGTAGATTCGGCAAAGCCCCAATCAGAGCGGCTTGACTCCTGTTACGAGTGACCCCTTCGGGTGTCTTTGCGTTGATCTGTCAGCCCTCTGATTGAGCGCACGGCACTGGCATTCACACCTGATCTGACTTGATAAGGAGCCTGGAGGTCGGTTTGCGAGCGTCCCCGTGACAGTCCTGTCGATCAGGCCTGATGCCCGTGTGTAAACCCATGGTAGATCGTGTAACCGATGGTAGATCGGATCGACATTCTGGAGGAACCATCATCGCCACCACAACTGTAGATGTCGCAAAATCAGGCGATGTTGTTGTCGGGTTCGACACTCACAAGTATGTGCATGTTGGTGCGGTATTCGACACCACCGCCGGTGTGCTCTCGACCGTCAGCGTCCCTGCCGACTCCTACGGATTTGCCCCGTTACTCTCGTGGGCTGAGTCATTCGGTCAACCTGTAGCCTTCGGCATCGAAGGGACCGGCTCCTACGGTGGCGCGTTGACCTCGTTCGTCCGACGTCGCGATTACCGCGTCATTGAAGTATTCCGACCGGATCGACGGATACGCCGGCTGGTCGGGGAATCGGACACGATCTGGCGCCCAGAATGCGGCGAAAGCAGTGATGGCCGGGTTCGCTACCGCCGAACCGAAAACCGCCGAAGGTGCGGTCGAGATGATTCGCCAACTCGACGTCGGACACGATACTGCCGTCAAGGCTCGCGCCACGACAATGGTGACGCTCAAAGCGATGCTGGTGCATGCACCGGAATCCTTACGTGCCGAGATGGCGGGGAAGGCTCAGATCATGCTGGCCCGCCACTGCGCGGCTCTGACGACCGAGCGCTGGGCAACCCCGACGACTCGATCCGGATCACGCTAGCGTCCCTTGCTCGTCGTTGGTTGACGATCGATCACGAGGCATCCGAATTGCATGAACATATCGAACATCTGGTGAAAACCACTGCACCCCAACTTGTTCAATCATACGGAATGGGATCCGACACGGCAGCGGAGATCTTGATCGTGTTCGGTGACAACCCGGAGCGAATCAAGTCCGAAGCAGCGCTGGCCAAGCTTGCCGGGATCAGTCCGATCCCCGCGTCCTCAGGGACGACGACTGGGAAACATCGGATCAATCACGGCGGCCATCGGCAACTCAATGCCGCCATCTATCGAACAGTCATCGTACGCATGCGGTTTCACGAACCCACCAAAATCTACATCGCACGTCGCCTCGCTGAAGGAAAGGCCAAAAGGGACATCATCCGCTGCCTGAAACGCTACGGCATCCGTGAGGTCTACCACCTCGTCAACAATCCCGTGACCAGTGTCGATGCGAGTTGACAACTATAGGAGCATCAACGCCACAATCGAAACATTTGGGGCAGAATGCAAACCGAACTTCTGAATCGAAAACGGTGGCGCACCCGGATTGAACTGGCGAACACCATCTTCGAGTATCTGGAGATCTTTCACAACCGTCAACGTAGACATTCGAGCCGCGGAATGCGCACTCCGATAGAGTGCGAATTGCATCATCACACGAATCAGTCAATTGCCTGAAACCAGCTATGCCGACTCCATGGAACCCAGGGCACATCAACGACTCCACAAAACTCGGGGCACGTCAGAGCCTCCGACAGACCCGCGCGATTCGCAGAGGTGAAAGTCAGCGCGCTTCTGCGGCTTGACATGTGGCTGTGGTAGGACCCCGTTTTGTGAGCCACTCGCTATCAGAGAATCAACGCGTGTGAATACAGCAGGCAGCTGTACTTATTCGGAGTTCGGTACGCCAGCGATGAATGACGGTGCCGGTTGTTGTAGTCCTCCTTCCAGTCCTCGATGACCACCCGGGCTTCGAGGACGGTGTGGATTCGTTCATGTTCAGGCATTCGTCGCGAACGCGATTGTTGAAGGATTCGATGTACCCGTTTTCCGGGGCTGACCAGGGGGAACGTATCCGATACCGACCTGATCCTCGCAGAACGTCCTCAACGCTTCGGAGATGAACTCGGGCCCGTTGTCGCACCGAAGTATCTGTGGCGGTCCGCCCCAGAGCGCGAACGCCTTCCCCAACGCGGTGACGAGATCCTCTGCCGGGATAGATCTCTCGACCATGTTGAGCACCGACTGACGGGTGTGTTCGTCGACCATCGACGCGATCTTGAACTTCCTCCCGCCCGTCGTCGAATGAACTGGACGTCGATCGCCCACACCACCTTCGGTGCATCCGCCTCGGCGATCGGAGTGGCCCCGGCGCCGGCTCGTTTACGGATCTTCACCCGCAATCCTTCCTCGCGCCAGAGGCGCTGAACCTTCTTCTTGTTGATCACCCAGCCGACGGCACGTAGATCCGCCCACGCTCGCCGGAAGCCTTTTCTGTGGTTGGCTTTGGCCCAGTCCCGCAACCACTTCCGTGGATCAGCGTCCGGGTCGTCCGGGGTGTTTCTCGCTACTTTCTTGCGTTGGGTGGATCGCGGTTGCCCGATCTATTTTGCAGGCGAAACGCTGTGAGAGCCCCATCGTTTCCTGGAGCATCGTCACGGCGTTTCGTGTGGCGGTCGGGCTCAGAATTTCCCTTCGCGATGAATCGCACCGGCGAGTCCAGAGACGCGCTACCTGATGACTTCTGTATTTCGTACCGACCAAAGTGCCGGGCGGACAAGCAAACAGTTGGTTCGATGTTCCCTATTGGCGGCGTTGGTCACGACACCTGCCAGATCCTTCGGCGTGGGCGAGGAGGGAGGCGAAGTAGGTGATGTTGTTGCCGGCCTTCTCGGTTGTTCACCCTTTGTCTCTGGATGCGTTGGTGGTGTGTTTGTTTATGACGTGCTGCGGGTGCGTTGCCCGAGGAGTTGGGTTTGCATGGTGTGGACGCGGTCGCGGAGTGCGGTTGCGACTGCGGTGACTTCGCGTCGGCGTGCTGCTTCTGGGCGGACGACCATCCAGTATTCGAGGTCTTCGAAGACGTCGTCGGGCAAGATTCGGGTCAGGTCGGTGCAGGTGTCGGCGAGGAAGCAGGGGAGTAGTCCTAGTCCGGTGCCTGCGCGGGTTGCTTCGACGTGGATTAGGACGTTGGTGGAGTTGAGTCGGTCTGTCATTTGGGTGAGTTGGAGTCTGGCGGAGTCGAGGTCGTCGACGGTGAGCATGGATTCGATGAAGTAGACCAGGGGGCGGCCGATGAGGTCGTTGCGGTTGGTGGGCATTCCGGTGGCGGTGAGGTAGTCGGTGGAGCCGTAGAGGGCCAGTCGGTAGGTTCCGAGGAGGGTGGGTTGGACTCGGAATGTGTTGGGTCGACCGACGACGACTTCGATGTCGATGCCGGAGTAGGTGGACGGTGCGCGCCGGGTGACGGTCATCAGATCAACTGACAGTGACGGGTTTTCACGCCCTAGACAGGTGACGACGGGGACGACGATCTTGGCGCTGAAGCCGTCGGTTGCGGCGATCCGTACGGTGCCGCGCAGGGCGTCGGTGGATTCGCTGTGCAGATCGAGCAGAGTCGACTCGATCTGTTCGGCTGCGTGCAGGGCGGTTGTTCCCAGGTCGGTCGGTGTCCAGCCGTTCGCTCCGCGGGTCAATAGCGTCCCGCCGAGTGTGTGTTCGAGGGCTGCGATACGCCGTGAGGCTGTGGTGTGGTTGATGGAGAGCAGATCGGCGGCGGCTGTGTAGCGACCCGTTCGGGCTACCGCGAGCAATGTGATGAGACTGTTGGCATCCAAATCCGATATGTGCATGAATGCAGAGTGTAGTGGCAATTTTGGTTATTGCGCGTGCGTTTTCCGTCAATGAGACTGCTCTGAGCGTGGTGCACATCACTTTCGGGATGTGCTGTGACAACAGGAGTCCACAATGGTCAATCAACACAAGCTCGACGAACCAACGCCTTCGGGATTACGCAAGATCGTCGCCGCCTCGATGGCGGGAACAGTCGTCGAATGGTACGAGTTCTTCCTATACGGGATCGCCGCCACGGTGGTCTTCAACAAGGTCTTCTTCCCCGCCGGCGGCAGTGAGTACGACGCGATCATCGCGGCGTTCGTCACCTACGCGGTCGGTTTCGCGGCCCGCCCGGTTGGCGGCATCGTCTTCGGATACTTCGGTGACCGTATCGGCCGAAAGCACCTGTTGCAGATCTCGATCATGATGATCGGCGTCGCGACCTTCCTGATGGGCTGTCTGCCCACGTTCGATCAGATCGGCTACTGGGCCCCGGCGCTGTTGGTGCTCCTGCGCTTCGTTCAAGGATTCGCGGTCGGCGGCGAATGGGGCGGGGCGGTGCTGTTGGTCGCCGAACAATGCCCCGACCGCTCCCGCGGGTTCTGGGCGTCGTGGCCGCAGGCCGGCGTCCCCGGCGGAAACCTCGCTGCCACGGTTGTGTTGTTGATCCTGACCAACACCCTCTCCGGCGAGGACTTCCTGAGCTGGGGTTGGCGGATCGCTTTCTTCCTCTCCGCAGTGATCGTGTTGGTGGGTTACTACATCCGAACCCAGGTCGACGAGTCGCCGTTGTTCCTCGAAGCGCAGGAAGAAGCCAAGCAGGAGAAGGAGGTCGCCTACGGCGCGTTCGAGGTCGTCAAACGCTACCCGCGCGGCGTCCTGTCGGCGATGGGCCTTCGATTCGGTGAGAACATCATGTACTACCTGGTTGTCACGTTCTCGATCACATACCTCAAGACCGTGGTGAAAATGGACACCGCATCGATTTTGGCCTGGCTGCTGATCGCGCATGTGGTGCATCTGATCGTGATGCCCGCATTCGGCGCGCTCGCCGACCGCATCGGCCGACGGCCGGTGTATTTCACCGGTGCAGCACTCAGTGCCACGTGGGGGTTCTTCGCATTCGCCCTCTTCGACACCGGTAACGCCTCGCTGGTCGTGCTCGCGGTGACGCTGGGGTTGGTGTTCCATGCGATGATGTATGCCCCACAGCCCGCGATCATGGCCGAATCCTTCCCGACACGGATGCGGTACTCCGGTGTCTCGTTGGCCGCGCAGGTCACCTCCATCGCGGCGGGTTCACTCGCCCCGATCATCGCGACGAACCTGCTCAAGAACTACCACTCTTCGGTGCCGATCGCTGTGTATCTTGCGCTCGCATGCACCGTGAGTTTCGTGGCCGTGCTGTTCGTGCGCGAAACCCGCGGAATCAGCCTGGCCTCGGTCGATGCCGCTGCCCGGCGCGGCGACCACGACGGCCACAACGACGTTGTGGAGGTGGCGCGATGACAAATCGGCACATCCTGACCAACGGAGATACAGCCGTCGCGATCGCCGAACGCCTGCGGCTCGAGGGCTCGCCGACGGGTACTGTGGGGGACCGGTCGGAGTCGATGACCGGCCGTCAAGTCTTGATCACTGGTGCCGGAGGCGGAATCGGCGCCGCAGTCGCCCAACGTCTGGCCTTCGCCGGTGCGGACGTCGCCGTAGCCGACGTCGACGGCGACGCAGCGACCGCTGTTGCAGAGCACATCGGTGGCCGGCCCTGGCAGATTGACCTGACTGACACTGCCGCCCTGGCAGAGCTGACTCTTGACGTGGATGTGTTGATCAACAACGCTGGCGTTCAGCACGTGAGTCCGATCGAGAGCTTCGACCCGGCGCAGTTTCGTCGTATCACCACCCTCATGCTTGAGGCGCCGTTTCTGCTCACCCGCGCCGCCTTACCTGGGATGTACGATCGCAGATTCGGGCGGATCGTGCACATCTCCTCCGTGCACGGACTACGCGCCTCGAAGTACAAAGCGGCCTACGTCGCAGCCAAGCACGGTGTCGAAGGATTGTCGA
>Ga0224731_1058_pt1 | contig 17392 bp, 17 predicted proteins | sample IA1ulk_2_FD_161639 | JGI IMG/M metagenome (GOLD analysis project Ga0224731, IMG submission 161639) | Enriched cells from agricultural soil in Iowa, United States - IA12soil_GW_FP2(bulk) | ecosystem: Environmental > Terrestrial > Soil > Agricultural land | place: USA: Iowa | collected 2017-05-08 | reverse complement strand
AGATGTGACTAGTTTAACGTAATGCTCCTAATTAGGTTGTCGTGGTTTGCAGCGAAGCGGACTGCTTCAGCTTGGCTTTGGTACGAGGGCGGACGTACACGAAATAAGAAGCCGTCCATGTGCCCAAAATCATAAACACGAGGGATACCCAGCCCTGCCATGTCATCATGGCGGTCATGACGAGACCGTTACCGATCGAGCAGCCGCCTGCCCAGCTGGCGCCGAAGCCCATCAGGATGCCGCCGGCAAAGCTCGAAACCGCCGTCTTTGCATCCGGAGCGCGGAAGCGGAATTCCCGGCTGCCTTTGGCGGCGATAAAGGATCCGACAAGGATACCCAGCACCAGGAACATGCCCCAGTTCACATACTTATCGCTGTCTCCCGTAACCAAGTACTGCAAAATGTTAGCGGAAGGCGTCGTGATCCCAAGACCCGACATGCGTCCGGTCGCCTCGCTCAGCGGCCAGGCCAGCAGGGCGATCAGGCCGACTAGAATGGCGGTAAAGAACGGATGCCAGCGTTTTTCGAACAGCAGATGGCTGAGTCCGGAACGCTTCGGCTTCATCGCCGGAATGGCCACCTTCGGTTTGCGCAGTGTACGGATGACCATCACGATCGTAATGATAGCTAGAAGAGCGATAAACGGCCAAACCGAAATGCCGAAGGTGTCCGGAATGGAGTTGGCCGGAGCCTCTACTTTCTTGATTCCGTTATTGAGCGGCGCCAAAGCACCTGATTTCATCGTGGCGCTCATCGCCATATAACCGAACAGGGCGATCCAGCTGCCGATCAGTCCTTCACCGGCCCGGTACCAGGTTCCTGTCGCACATCCCCCGGCCAAAATAATACCAATCCCAAATATAAACGAGCCGACCACGGTAGCCACCCAAGGGAACGTGCCGGCGCTGAATTCGATGAGTCCAAGCTGGATCAGCGCAAACACGCCGATGCTCTGGATCGAAATGGCGATCAGCAGGGCATAAAACATGCGGTTGTCCTTGGTCAGATACATGTCCCTGAATCCGCCTGTCAGGCAGAAGCGTCCACGCTGCATGACGAAGCCGAGCAGGGCGCCGCACAGCAGGCCTGTTAACATCAACATGACGTCATTCTCCTCCTTTTCCTATATACGAGTAATTCACTTTGTTTTATCGGTATTTATGATTTTAACAAACGGGCAGGAGAAGTCAATGGAGAAATGTTCCAATGAAGCTGACATATCATGTGATCGTGTTGATGAGCGGAGGCATGCCAGACCGCTGCGACTGTGCAACGTATTCGGTAGGGGAGAGGCCGCAGTATTTTTTGAATACCCGGTGGAAATACGAAGTATCGTAGTAACCGAGGTACTGCGATATGCCCGCGACCGTCATATTTGAGCCCAGCAGCAGGCTGCAGGCCTCCTGCATGCGCAGCTCATGCATATACCGGATCGGAGACCGGCCGTACACTTCTTTGAAGACGGCGGTTACGTAATTGGGGGAGCGGCCGATCAAAGCGGCCAGCCGGGCAATCTCGATCTGCTCCCGGTAATGCTCCAGCAGATAGGCTTTGACCGCTTCGGCATATTTCAGCTTGCTCGGTGTCAGTGCGGGCTGTTCGAATTCCCGGGCAATCATACCCAGGAGCTCCTGCAATATACCGAGACAGATGATGGAACGGTAGCTTTTCCCGCCCCGCATCTCTTCGTACAGCCTGTCGCAGCGGTGATAGGCGTACTGGCTTGGGGAGAGCCTGAACTTGATGAAATGTCCTTGATCCACGAACGGAATTCCCGTCTCAGCCCCGGGCTCGCATGTAAATAAAACGGTATGTTTTTGGTGGGGAATGCCGTCCTTGTTCTCTCCTGAACGGCGGGCTCCGCGGGGGATGAAGAGCACGTCCTCCGCTTCGGCAATCACAACACTGCCATTAATCTCGTACCGGACCTGGCCCTGCCGGACGACGACCAGAACGTTGTACGGAATCGTCTCAAGGTTGGTCCTCCATTGGGGAATTTCATTGTCGAAATTTACACTCATGATTTGAAGCATGCGCTGCACCTCTTTATTCCAAAACTTAATAAAACCCTATCATAATGCAGACTTCTCGTAAAATATGTTTCCTTGCATTCGGCATAAATCTTATAAATTGCGATAGAAATATACATCAGATCAATGAAATGTACATGGACGCATATGGAGCGTCACGCCTATAATTCAGCTGCAAAGGCATTTCATATTATCCGGAGAGGACGGATGAACGATGAGAGTGTTGCTGCTGGATTTGGATTCAACGAGACCGGACCACCTTGGCTGTTATGGCTACCACCGCAATACGTCGCCGCATATCGACCGGGTCGCGGCCGAAGGCGTACGCTTTGACAACTACTATACATCAGACGCCCCGTGCTTCCCGTCGCGTACGGCATTGATGACGGGCCGTTTCGGCATACATAACGGCGTCGTGGGACACGGCGGAACCGCGGCGGACGTCCGGTACGAAGGAGCTGACCGCGATTTCCATGACAAACTCGCGTCAGAGAGCTTCCCGGCGGTCTTCCGCCGCGCGGGCATGCGGACAGCCCTAGTCAGCCCATTTGGGGAGCGGCATTCCGCCTGGACCTTCTATGCAGGATTCAACGAAATGGCAAATGGGTTCTTAAGTTAGGTATGATCTTCCCGAAAATAAAGGCGACCTTCCCGTTAACTGGGGAGATCGCCTTTGCTGTCATTCCGGGCGCAGGTATCGTTCCAGCAGAGCTTCGACCGCTGTCCTGTCCCGTTCCAGCCGTGCGAGTTCGGCACCAATGGCCGGAATCTGCTCGCGCAGCACCTCGGGGCCGTCCGTACCTTCATCGTACCGGGTCATAAAATGCAGGAACACGTCCACGTTCCGCAGCTTCATCAGCACCGGGATCGCCCGGATTTCATCCGGGGCCAGGCGGACGCGGCTGCCGAAGCCGCGGCAAAACTGAACGGCCGCCTCCATGCCGGTATCGGGATCGCCCCCCAGCAGCCCCGGAAGGATGACCGCGGGCTCCATCGCCCGTACGTCACGGGTGCAAAATTCAAAGTCGAGCAGCGCCGTGACCTGCTCAGGCTTGTCTGCATCCACCAGCAGATTGGAGAAATTCAGGTCCCCGTGCACAAGCTGATGCGGCAGGCGCTCCAGCCCTTCAAGTTCGCGGATGACCACCCTGTGAGCTTCCCCGATCCTGCGAAGCGGGCCCTCCAAGCCGCGGAAAGGCTCAGGCGGCGCAATGCAGAACTGCCCCACCCGCTCCGGGCTGCACCCTGGATACGAATGGGCCAGCTCATAGTACGGCCGGTAGGCGGGTGACGGAGCAACCACGAGCCGGCTGAGCGCATCGGAGAGGCAGCCCGCCGCTTCGCCGAAGGAATACGCGGCCCGAAAACCGGTGGATTCGGGTCGGATGCCCTCAATGTATTTGAACAGGCAAGCATAACGCCCGCTCCCGTCATCCAGCTGGACGATCGTATCGCCCGTCAGGGCAGGTATGGGTACAGGGGTGCGGAAGTCCAGTTTGTCCCGGGCAAGCGATGCCAGCACGGCGTGCTCAAACCGGATTTTATCCAAGTCCCGATGCGTTTCGTAAATTCGCAGGACGCCGCGCCCCTCCGCTCCTTCGATAAACCGGGTCGTATTGTTCCAGCCGCTCGCCCCCTGTGTAATCTCACCTCTCCAGGAAGAATGATATTGGTTTAATATCGATGTCAGCATGATCAGTATTCGATTTCCTCCAATTGGGCCAGATTTCGGTTGGATTCTCGCAGCAATGACGTGAACGAGTCGGCCGTGTAATACACGAAATCCGGATCATGTATGTAGCTGATGATCTGCCCATACGTCCCCTCATCGCTAGGATCCAGGTCCAGCATCAGATACAGCGACCCTCCGGCCATGCTCGCAAATGGGTACCACTGGCGGTGGAACAGGTAGGGCTTCAGTTCGCGATCCAGCTTGGCGATCTCCTCCGGTGAATAATATTCCTCCAGCAGTTCATCCCTCTCGCAGAAATATCGCTTGACTTCCTCCATTTCGGCGAGGGACATAAGATAAAAAGGAGCCGCCTCTTCCGCATCCTCACCCGGATACAGGATATGAAAGGCATAACCGCTTCCGTCTTTTTGTTCATAAAAGGCGCGAAAATCCTCCGGCAGAAGGATGCCGAATTTCTTCTCAAACTCATCCAGACGCGAAGGTGCCGCCCCGCCATGATCCCTATATTGATCATATAGACCAAGGATTTCCTCGTCCTGGATTTTGCCGGGAAGCAGCGTTTCCAGCTCCTCTTTCAGGGGAAGAACCCGGCTGCGCACGTATTCCCGGTAACCGTGGAACGCTTCCTCCCCGCCGCCATTTTCCAGCAGGATCATGACGGCATAGGATATCAGGTTCAGCCACGTTTCCATCGTTTCGATCTGTTCCTTCGAAAGCAGGCCGTTCGAACGCAGCATGCCTTCCGGCTCCAAAGCCCAGGCCCGGGCCAAATGGTAGAGGCCCCACAGGCTGGATATCAGTTCCCGGTTCACCTGGTCCCGGCCAAGCTCGTCCGACAGCGCGCGCAGGGCGGCCATAACCTCATGAAGGTTGCCCTCGCGCAGCTCCCCGCGGAAGGGCCTTAGGCTGCCCAGAAAGCCGTTTTCCATTTTCCAATGCTCTATGCGGTCATGGGTAAAAGCATGGCATTTCAGCAGCAGCTGTGCATCTTCAATATTCATCGTCGTTCTCTCTCCTCTCCCAACACCGGCGATGTGTACTTACGCCGAAGCGTACTGTACGATCACGGCTTCCCTCGTCTCTTCATCATAAGCGATCCAAAGGTCATCGCCGACTTCCACACCGTATAACGGTTCGATGGACTGCTCGATACGGTACGGAATTCCGTTTCTTGTAACGATAATGCGGGCAAATGGCCGTTCGCCGACGGTGCCATCAAACTGTACTGCCGTCACATTGGCGCTGCCCTGCTTGCCTTGAAGGAGGCGAAGCTCTTGTTCATACTCCGCCTTGTTCACCGACACCGGGATGACCGCACCTACCGCAACTGGCAGGCGAACCGGCACGAACTGGCTGTTAACCTTGCGTGACCTTTGATCGCCATGGGAGAGCATCAGCTCGAACAGGATCAGCTGTCTGTTCATGATTTCTACAGGAACATGCTCGATCCGGATCACTTCGCCTTCCAGCGTCAGCTGGTCTGCCCCTTTCGGGTCACGTGTCCTGTTGTAATTGTACAGCCGGGTGATGCCGCCGATCTGCATGAGATCCGCCTTATCCCCGGTCCGGTAGGCAAAGCCGTTTGGCTGCACTACCGGGATGGCATAAGTTTGTCCGCCGGTATCGAAATGTAGCAATAGCGCTTCACCGCGGCCTGCCTTGCCATAGCTGTCGATCCGCGTCAGGACGGCGTCCCGGATGACCTTGGGCGCGATTTGCGGCAGATCGTCACCGGTCACGAATACGGCGCGATTTTTTTTGCGGTTGTAGCTGATCATCACGGGATCGCCCACGCGTGGGGCATGAAGGTAAGAAGCCACTTTCTTAATGCTCGTTTCCTTCATCACCCCTTCATCCTCGAAACGGATGTCAAAGCGGATCATCGGTTGTTCGTTTACATAGGTTCCGGTCTCTTGCAGTCGGGTTACCGTCCCCTGTACAATCGTTCCTTCTGCCGTAAGTTTCTTCTGTCTGGCTGTCAAGATCCGGATCAGCAGTCCGAGACCGCCAAACAGCACCAGCGGGATCAGCAGCCAGATCGCCCAGTTGATGACAAGCGCATTGCCGCGCTTCAAATAATGAGCGAAGCTTGTCCAGGAGATCCGGTCGGCGCCTTCGGCCATCTGCCAAGTTTGCAGCGCTTCGCCGGTCATGCGGGTGAGCGTGCCCCCTTTGACGTTCAGCCAGCCGGCCGACTTCTCTGTGTCGGTAAAGTACAGCGTCGCATCTCCGGTTTCCTTGAAAAAGGACAGCGTACCGCTGCTTACATCCTTCGGTTCCAGGCTAGACAATGGCTGGGACAAGTCTGTAAATGATCGGGTCTGCCGGTCGTAGAGATATCCGGTGACTTGGCCTTTACGTTCGTCCTTTGCCGTCGAGCCGAAGATGAGCGTCTCGCGGTCGTTCAGCGGAAAGACGGCAGCCTGATATACCGGAGCAGGGGTCTTAACGACGCTCCCCCAATCCCCCTTGACCGCATCGTAGGTCCGCACCTGCTTCGGTTCACCGGATTCGGTCCTCCACAGCCGGGCAGGATCCACACCGGCAAGTGCAGCAAACTGCTGCTCCGCCTGATCCTCTGCATCAAAGCCAGATCCTCCCTCCGGCCTGATCCGCATGGCAGCTTTGTGCTGTGCATTCAATAGGCCGCTGACGTACGCGGTGCTGCCATCTTTCAGATCCAGTTCATAGAGGGGGACGGCGCGGCTGTCGTTAAAACTGCCCATGACTTCGGACATTGATGTCGGCCTTGCGGGCAGTCCTGTGTCTTCGTTGAGATATGCCGTTTGGAATACTCCGTCCTTCACCTCACCGACGACGAAGGTGTCATTTGCCGTTTCCCCTCCGACCAGCATGCGGCCATTCCAATGATGAACGGCGGATGTTAGAAAGCCGTCAAATTCCAGCGTACCTTTAACAAGCTCCTCCACATGGCCGCCGGGGCCAATGACGTTTAGCTGCAGCCCGGAACTGTCATCCGTCGTAGCGATCACAAGATTTCCTTTCTGATAGGTGCCTACAAACTGATTATGTATGTTTGAACGCAAATGGATCGTAGTTACTTCCTGATGCGTCGCCGCATCGTAAAGAATGGCATCCATACCGTCAGAGCCATCCGTCAGGCTGATGACCTTGCTTCCCCCATCCAGGTAAAACAAACCCTCCACCGTCTGCAGACGGTCCTCAACACGGGCTACGTCCTGCTTGTAATCGTTCCAAACCGCGAAGCTTAAAATGACCGCAGGCACAAAAAATACGAGATTCAGCAGGTTGATCCTTTTCTTCATCGATTCCTCCCCTTTATCCATTCCCTATGAACTTATCATAGACGCGGCTGCGAATGCCAGGTAATGACAATATTTTTACCGCCCTACCGGACAATTTCCGGCTTCTTTTGCAGCTGTCCGAAGCATTCTTCTTGTTATACGAATTACGGAAAGAAAAAGTTGAATTTTTTTGTCGATAACCCTTTACAGACTTTTACATTTTCTGATAATATTGTCGTAGACAAGCTAATCAGAGGTTTGCAGATTTGACTACACCGTTGTCTAATAAAATTACCTATGGGAGTGAATTAAAAGATGAAAAAAACGATTCTCTCGACAGTAATCTTGCTTGGACTTCTTAGCGGACTCTTAGCGGCGGTGGCTTCGGCGGACGCAATCAAGCCGTTCAATCACGGTGCAAACTACGGCACACAGGATGCAATCAAGCCGTTTAATCACGGCGCTAATTACGACACGAAGGACGCAATCAAGCCGTTCAATCACGGCGCTAACTACTAAGTCTTACTTTCATAATTGGTGGTCATACTTAGATAAAGGGAAACGGCTCATGAACGGATATTCCATCCGCCATGAGCCGTTTTTCTTTTGGTTCTCTCTCATCCCTGCAGCTTTACTTGAACCGCTTCGGACCGAGCTCGATCTGCCGGGTGATCTCCGCCGCGATTTTCGGTTCCGGCGCGAAGTCCCGCTCCCAATGGTCCGGCTTGATCACTTTGCCCACTTCGTTATAATGCGGCTTTCCGTCCGGAAAGAGCGTGCCCATGTTGGCCGTATGGACATGCTCAAAAATCCGGTCCGGCTCCACGCCCGCTTCGACGAATCCGCCGTTGGCAAAGTACAGAATGTCGGTGAACGCATCGATCTGGCCGATCAGTTTGTCTTCCGGATAAGCTTTCTGCTGCTGCTTGCGGTATGTATCCTGCGCCCGTTCCATCAGTTCGGCAAAAAATGCCTGGAACCTGTCGTCATTGCCGGCCGTGGCATGCAGCAGTTCAATCACTTCCTCCATAATAAAGGCGGCGCGGTTCATCGCCAGCTTGTCGTTCAAAGCCTGCGGCTCTTCCGGAGCGGGGCAGTCAAAGCCTAAATGAAACTCGCGGACCTGCTGAAATTTGGTTTTTCCCAACGTTTTGGATTCCGTCATGTTAATTTCTCTGGCTCCTTTATCGGTGTAATCTCTAGTATTATAGCAAATTTATCGGAACAGCATTTTGGTAGAAAATAGATTCATGCCGTTTCCGATAAAGAGCGCCGCGAATATCATAGGTTCAGTCCTGGTAATGGAAAGGGGGAATTGACCATGACCATGGCAACATCCTTCGATGCCATATTCAGTCTTGGCAGCAGCTGCCAGGTCGCCTCCCAGCTGCGGAGGAACGGGCTGCGCACGGCTGCCGGTCCTTTCGACTGGTTCAACTTCGCCTCAACCCCGGGCTTCTGCCAGGTGCTTGAATCGCGATTTGAACGGTTTATGCTGCTGCCGAACCTGGAGGTCTACAGCCATTCGGTCAACTGCCACTATGTTCTGGATAAGGCCAGCAGCTGCCTGTCCTTTCACGATTTTAAATACGATCCAAAGTTGCCCCCGCTCTTCGATTATCCCGAATTTCGCGACAGGCTGGAACGCCGGATCGGACGCTTCAACCGCTGCCTCTCATCCGTTCAAGACGTACTGCTGATCCGGACGGTCAAGCATACCGAAGATGCCTTCCGCATATTCGAGACGATCGAGAACAGCTACACGAATCCACATCTCCGATATTTATTTGTATTGCACAGCAGTGATCCGGATACGGCCGAGATCGATTCGGGACACCCGCGGATCCGCAACGTTCGGATGCCCGCCGGAGCGACCTGGGAAGGGGATGCCGAAGCTTGGAAAAAGTTGCTTGCTCCCTATTCGATCCGCAGCTGACCCGGCAATCATCCTTTTTAAATTTCCCCGGAATGCGCTGGCAGCCGCTCTTCCAGCTCCGCCTGCTGCCGCAAATGGTGGCGGAAGTGCATGCCGATCAGCCGGTACCATTCCTGCGCATTCAGCCAGCCGAAGCCGCCGTGCCGGACTTTGCCGCCCGGATGAGCCTCTTCCAATTTCAGCTCCCACTCCCGCATTCCTGCCATCACCTTCGCCAGCCCCTCGTCCAGTTCTTCGCCGCTTAACGCGTTATTCGGACTGGCGGCCTGCGCTCCTTCCAGCTTGATCTTGACCGGCGGAAAGCCCCCGCGCCGGAACACGTCATCTCCAGCCGGTGTTCTGCCCAGCGGCTGTTCCTCCGTACTCTCTGCACAAATTTGGACGAAGTCGAGATACTCCATGGCAACGGCGATCAGATGATCGTACATCTGGCCGATCGACCAGATCTCGGGTGCGGGAATGTACCTCAGCTGCCAGGCGGAATACTTTTGCAAATCAAGGCGGTATCGTTCAATCAACTCGAAGTCATCCATATGTAATGCGCACCTCATTCCGATTTTCTTATGCATTATACGCCCCTCTGTGCCTACCTATTTCTTCCGTATTGCTGAAATATCCTGCTTCTGCGGATCGTTCAGGTGTCCGTCGTGATAATTCATACTGACATGAACCCCGCCAGCATGACGATTCATTTCCAAACGAAGATATGAGAATCTTATCTTTATTTTAAGGGTTACAACGAAAAAACCTCCTTTAGATGCCGGCATATGCCGCAAGGAAAGGAGGTTTTGCTATTGGCCGCCAGTTGGCGGTCGACTTCACGGATCACCGTTGGTCATGCGGCTATTTTGCTTCCCGAAGACGATTCAGCGCCATCAGTACCGCGCCGTTGGCCGCGTCTTTTTTGGGCGTGATGCAGGTAATTTCCGGATAGCGTTCCTGCAGCTGCTTCAGAAAAGCGTCCCGGATATACACGTTGTTAAGCAGCACGCTTCCGGCCATGGCCAGCGCCCCTGTCTGCAGCGCCAGCTTGTCGGCAACGGGAGCTACCAGCTCGGCGAGCGAAGCCGCGCTGCGCTGCGCAATGTTCAGAGCAGCAGGGTCGCCGAGCTCGCATGCCTGAGTCAGCAGTGGCGCCAACGCGGCGATGTCCTTTTTGCTCCGGGCTGGATCGTACACGTAGCCGATGATGTCGCGTACCGATTTCAGGCCCAGCTTGCCGTAGACCAGGTCCGTAATGACCGTTTCCGGCAGCCGGCCGTCATGGGCCCGGACCAGAACGGACAGCAGATCCCGGCCGATCGCGTACCCGCTGCCCTCATCATCGATCAGGTGACCGCATCCGCCGGTGCGTTGGGTCTCGCCGCGTTCGTTGCGGCCGAAACAGATCGACCCCGTGCCCGCGATCAGGATCATGCCGTACTCGCTTTCATGCGCGCCGCTCAATGCCGTTTCCTGATCGCCGGTGATCAGGAGGCCGCCCGCATAGCCGCTTTCCCTGACCTTGGCGGTCAGGCGGGCGCTCACGGCGGGATTGCTAACTCCCGCGGCACCGATGCACAGATAGGCACAGCGGTCCAGTCCGCCGGCGGCCTCGCCGATCCGCCCAAGCATGTCGCGCAGGCTGGCTTCGATGCTGGCCTCATCCTGCCCGTTGTAATTGATGCCGCCGGATTCGAAGGCGGCGATTACTTCGCCGCTCTCATCGGCGACAGCGACCGCCGTTTTCGTTCCGCCGCCGTCCAGCCCGGCTACGTACCGCATCGTCATCCCTTCCTTCGTCTGTCTAATAGATATGATACTGCTGCTTCATGTCGGCAAACGAGCGAGCTTCCTCACGGAACTGTTCCAGCAAGGCCGGCAGATCCAGCGGCTCGCTCCGGTACAGATCATCCCCGCCCAAAAGATCAATGAACGGCAGTTTGTTGCCCTTGTGAGGCGGCAAAAATTCGAATGCTTCATAGTTCCGCTTCAGCGTGTACATCAGCCGGATTCCCGTCTCGAGCGGCTGCAGCGCCCGCTGGTCGGTAATATGCAGCTGCACGCCGCCGCACTGCTCGCCCTCATGCTTGGAGAACGTCGGCTTGAAATAAACCGGCCGAAAAATGACGCCGGGCAGCTTCATTCCGTTCATCTCGTCCGCCAGCTTCTCCGCCTCAACAAACGGTGCGCCAACGATTTCAAAAGGCGCCGTCGTCCCCCGTCCTTCGGACAGGTTCGTGCCCTCGAACAAACAGGTTCCCGGGTAGAGGAGCGCGCTGTCAAAGCGCGGCAGCCCGAGCGACGGCATGACCCAGAGATTTCCAGTTTCGGGAAACAGCATGTTCCGGTCCCAGCCGCCGCATGGAACGACATGCAATCGGGCGTTCCAGCCCATTTGCTCGTTTGCCATCGACGCCACCTCGCCGGCTGTCAAGCCATAGCGGACGGCGAGCGGGTAATTGCCGACGAACGATTCAAAGCCGGGCTTCAGGACGTTGCCTTCCACCGTCACCCCGTCCAGCGGGTTGATCCGGTCGAGGACGATGAACTCTTTTCCCGCCTTGGCGCAATCCTCCAGGGCGTACAGCATCGTATAAATGAACGTATAGTAGCGCACGCCCACATCCTGGATATCGTAAACGACGGCGTCCACTTCGTCCAGCATTTCCGCGCTCAGCCGCTTGGAGTCCTTGCGGTACAGGCTGTACACCGGCACGCCGGTAATCGGGTCCCGGTAGGTTTCAACCTGCGCCCCTGCTGCCTGATCCCCCCGAACCCCGTGTTCCGGCGAAAACAGCGCCGTCAGCTGGAACCGATCATGCAGGATTTGAATGGTGGATTCAAATTTACGGTTTAAGCCCGTCGGTGACGTAATCAGCCCGAGCCGCTTCCCTTGGAGCAGATGGGCATAATCTTCGATCCGGTCAATTCCGTTAGCGATCATTGCGACCTCCTGGTAATGAAATTAGTGTACGTCCCTAAAAAAATGACTGTAACCGAGGTATCGTCACAGTCACAAGCGGGCATGAAATGCCTGGCTCCGCTTACAGTTCGCTTTGGCGCAGGCGCATCGTTTCCGCCGGAATCATAAACGTTTCTGCGTACTCCTTACGCGCCTCGATTCCGCGCACGCGTGCCAGATGCTTATAGTACTCGAGATATGGGAAGGACTTGCTGTTCGTGACGAACCAATGCTGCGATACCGCTTTCACCCACAGGTCAAAAGCCTCCTGTGAAAAGTCCACGTATACGTACGGCTTGTAATCCACCGCATCCTCCCAGTTTTCCGCATAGTAGAGCTTGGAAGCGAAAAACGCGGGCAGTTCCCGCTCAAAGGACGCCAGGCCGGCAAAAAAACGCGCATCGTTCACGATGTTATGCGTCGTCGCGTGGTCCTTGTGCATGCTGTTCTTCCAGTGGGTAATGATGATGTTCGGCTTCACGCGCCGGATTTCGTCGCATACTCTCAGACGCATGTCCTCGGTATCCTTCAGCTCGCCGTCGGGAATGTCGAACACGATGGACTCGCCCCCCAGCATGTCGGCAAACGCCTTGGCCTCGTTCACCTTTTGCTGGCGGTACTCCGCCATATCCTGACCTGCGGGCACGCCGCGTTCCCCTGCCGTCAGTGCCAGCGTGACGATGCGGTCGCCCTTTAAGGAATGGCTGGCAAGCACGCCGCCCGCCGTCAGTTCTGCATCTCCAACATGGCCGCCAATCGCCATAATCGTCAATTTTTGTTCGCTCATCGCTTTAAAACTCCCTTCTCATGATCGAAAATGTCCGGACCGTCTTAAACCCTGCCTTCTCGTAAATCCGGATGGCCGGATTGGTGCTGCCGGTATACAGGGACATATAATCCGTCCCGATCTGCTGAAATGCTTCGCACAGCTTAAAAAAAAGGATGCTGCCGAGTCCGTGTCCCTCATGCTCGGGGTGAACGCCGATGCCGGCAAAATAGCCGCGCCCGTTCTCCTGGCGGATAACCGGACCGGCAAATCCGACCACCTTACCGTGGTGCGCCGCCACGACGACAGGCACCCCCTCCTCGGTCGATTGGGCGATTTCCTTCTGCCACAGCGGATTATCAAAGCCCTGCAGCATGTCCGTAACGCCGTGATGCTTGCCTTGGTCAAACAGCTCTACCGTGTATCCCTCGGCATGGGCCTTCTCTTCTTTCCCGCGAACCTCTTGCGGGATGGAGAACGAAGACAGGTTCAGGTACATCGCGCATTCCTGCGCCCTCTCCACGTATCCCTGGCCCAGCAAAAACGAATGGAGCCTGCTGCCTGTCGGCACACCGGGCGCATTGTTATGCTCATGGCGCGGCGTATCCGGTATGTACCAGGGCAGCATCATCGGATTGAAAAACAGCACGTCGGCCTGCTTTTTGCCCAGCGACTGAAAGCGCCCTTCCAGATGCTCCAGCATCATCTTGTAGTTGTCATCCGTGCAAACTTCGTCGGCAAGTACGATGCAGGTGATGTACCCCGCATGATCTCCAAGCGGCAAATCGCTGCCGGTGCAGCCGCAGGCAAAGCCCTTTACTTCGCCTTCTTCCACCAGAACAAATGTGTTCTTCGGATCGAAATAGCGATTATCCGTAAATATGCCGCTGAAGCTTGCCTCCGTCATCTCCTTGTAGCCGTCCCGCACAGCTACCGTGTTCCACAAGTCAATGACAGAACCGGTGTATTGGTCACTCCATGTGGTTACAACCATCTGGTGAGTTCCTCCATCCCTTTAATAGCTGATTTTGCCCATGACGACAGGTCTGGAAGCGCCGGTCACATGCGGAAGGTTATTCGGCCGGTTGGTGATCGCATAATCCGCCAGAACGGCAAACGCTACGGCTTCCTTCGCATCGCTGTTATGGCCGATGGCCTCCTGCGTCAGCACTTGAACGCCTTCCTTCGCCATCTCCTTGCGGATCCATTCCATGAGCACCGGATTGTAGCTGCCTCCGCCGCCAACGATCATCGCATCGGCCGGATGGCCTGCCATCACATATCTGCGATAGGCGTCGCCGATCGACCAGGCGGTCAGCATCGTCACTGTGGCGACAATGTCTTCCGCCTGCATGCCTAGCGCTTCGGCATCATGCAGAAGCTTATCTATATAAGAGGAACCGAACAGCTCGCGGCCCGTCGATTTCGGCAGCGGCTGCGAATAGTAAGCCTCCTGCTGCAGCCGGCCAAGCAGACGCGGATCGGCGGTGCCCGACCGTGCGATCGCTCCTCCAATATCCATCGTTAATTGTCCCGGATACAGCCGTTCCACGACCCCGTCGATGATCATGTTTCCCGGGCCTGTGTCGAAAGCATATACCTCACCGGGGCTGCATCCGGCCGGAATCACCGTCATGTTCCCGATGCCGCCGATGTTCTGCAGCAGCAGTGTCCGGTGTTCCTCCCGGTACAGCAAATATTCGGTAAAGGGAACCAGCGGCGCTCCCTGACCGCCGACAGCCATGTCCGCCGGCCGGAAGTCCGACACGCAAGGAATCCCTGTTCTTGCCGCGATGACCGCACCTTCTCCGATCTGCACGGTGTAATGCACGTTACGGCCATGGTACGGCTCCATGCTTGGAGCGTGGTAGATCGTTTGACCGTGTGAACCGATCACTGAAACGTCCCCGGCGGACAGCCCCGCCTTTCCAATCACGGACAAAGCCGCCTCGGCATACAGTTCTCCCAAAAGCACATTCATTTTTCCAACTCGGTCAACGGTTGCGTTGCATGGATCGAATAAAGCAAAAATGTCTTCCCTGACACCCGCCGGGTAAGGCGAATTTTCAAAAGCGACCAGACGCACGCCTGGAGGCTCCTCCCGATTGCCGTTGATTTCCACGACTGCCGCATCGATGCCGTCCACCGACGTCCCGGACATCAGACCAACGGCATACCGGGGACGACGGAGCTCCGCTTTTTCTCCCTTTGTCCCCATATCAGCCCTTCACGGCTCCCACCGTGACTCCTTCCAGGAAGTACTTTTGCAGGCTGAAGAAGAGGATGAACATCGGCAGCGCGGAAATGGTGGCACCCGCCATCATCGGCGCAAAATAGGTCGTATTCGCAAACCGGAAGTTTTTCAGACCGACCTGAATCGTCTGCATATCCATCGTGTTTGTCACGAGGAACGGCCAGAAGAACGTGTTCCAGCTGTCCATAAAGGTCAGGATGGCCATGACCGCCAGCACCGTTTTGGACAATGGCAGGATGATCCGGAAATAAATCTGGAACTGGTTGCACCCTTCGATTTTGGCACATTCAAGGATTTCCCCAGGGATGCTGCCCATGAACTGTTTGGCCAAGAAAATGTTGTAGACCGTGACGAGGCCCGGCAAAATCAAGGCGCTGTAGGTGTTTTGAATATTGAAAATGTTGACGATCAAAATGTAAAGCGGAACCTGGGTCACCTGATAAGGGATCATCATGGCGATCAGCAGGATCGTAAACAGAACCGTTCTGCCTTTGAACTTGATTTTGGAAAACGCGTAACCCGCCAGGCTGGCGAAAAACACATTCGATACCATAACCGTCGTCGCCACGATCAGCGAGTTCAGCAGCCAGCGGTACGAATATTCGCTGTAATCAAAAAAGAATTTATAGGAATCCAGCGTGAATTTGGTCGGAAACAGGGAATAGTTCGCCGCCCCCGCTTCGATCGGATCGCCAAAGGACGACATGATCATGAAATAAATGGGGAAAATCGTTGCTAATGCAAATAGGATCAAAATGATAATGATCACACCGTTTCGGGCGCGCTTTGCCGCCGGCTTTCCGGTATGTTCGCTGTAAAGTGCCATGTTCGGATCTTCCTCCTTACTTAAGAGATCAGAAAGTATAACTTCTTTCGCTTAAGCATCCTGATCTCGCAAGAAATACTTCCGCGAAGCGCGGTCTGTCTTCTGTGAAATGACGCCTTAGCGACGTATTTCTTAATATTCCACGTCTTTGCCCATAAACTTGAACTGCACCAGCGAGATCAGCGCGATAATCGCCGCGAGCACGAGGGACTGGGCTGCCGCTTTACCGAATTCAAAGTACTTGAAGGCGTTGTTAAAGATCAGGAGACCTACCATCGTCGTCGAGTTGTCCGGGCCGCCGCCTGTCATGAGGTACGCATTCTGGAACACCTGGAAGGAACCGATAACCCCGGTAACCAGCAGGAACAGCGTCGTCGGCTTCAGGCTCGGAATGACGATGTACCACAGCTTCTGAAAAAAGTTGGCGCCATCCAAATCGGCGGCTTCATAATAGCTGGAATCGATGCCGAGCAGCGCGGCCAAATAAATGATAATGCTGGTGCCGTGGCTGGACAGCCAGGCCATCAAGACCAGCGAGAACATCGACGTGGCGCTGGAGCCAAGCCAGTTCTGGTTGCTGATGCCGAACAAGCCGATCAGCTTGTTGAAAATGCCTTCCGGCATCGGATCGAAGATCCACAGCCATACCACCGACAGCGCAACACCCGAAGCGACTGCAGGCAGGTAATAGACCGCCTTGAACGTCGTCTGCAGCTTTTTCTTCAGCGGCAGGATCAGAATCGCAATGGCGAAGGAGATGATTAACGATACGGGGACGGTTAGAATCGTGTACACGACCGTGTTGACCACCGATTTCCAAAACAAGGAATCCTTGAATGTGGCGATATAGTTATCGAACCCCACATACTCCGAACCGATCGGCTTGTATTTCTGGAAGCTGATAATAAACGCGCTCACGACCGGATAAGCGGTAAACATGGCGAAGACCACCAAAGCAACGGCGATAAAAGCATACGCCCAGGCTCCGTCTCCCCTAATTCTGCGTCTTTTGGCCGGTTTAGCTAGTTGAGCCATCTTTGCGAAACTCCTTTCCTATCCCTTCTTACAGCCTATATATCGGATAGCCGCGTGACCCGCACACGGCTATCCGTTTGATTCAGGGATTAGTCTTTCACTACTCCGTCTTCACCGAACGCGGAAACCGCGGCGGATTTGACGGCATCGTACATCTCTTCCGGCTTGATCTCGCCGGCAATGAGTGCCTGCAGCTTCGGAACGATCACTTCGTCCTCCAGCTTGATGGCTTTGGCTTCCAGCTCAGCCGGGATGTCCGGGCGGGCCGGCGCCGCGTTCTTCAGCATCGTTTCAACGGCTGCCTTGTTGTCCGCGTCGCGTTCAACCGGCATGCTTTCCGCCGCTTTTCTGCCGCTTTCCGTAATTTGAGCGACGAACAGGTCGTTGTTCGTGGTTGCGGCTACTTTGCCGCTGGCCAGGAAGTACAGCGCCTTCACGACGTTTTGCTTATGGGCTTCGCTTGGTTCCTTTTTGCCGCGGAATGCGACGTAACCGTCAACCGCTACGCTGGAAACGGCTTTTTCACCAAGGAAAGACGGAACCGGGAGAACCGTGTAAGTCACAGGAATGCTGCCTTTGACTGCGCTGCCGGCGTTGGCTTTGATTTTTTCATTGTTCGTATTTGCGGATTTTTCGAAGGTC
>Ga0224731_1057_pt1 | contig 17940 bp, 16 predicted proteins | sample IA1ulk_2_FD_161639 | JGI IMG/M metagenome (GOLD analysis project Ga0224731, IMG submission 161639) | Enriched cells from agricultural soil in Iowa, United States - IA12soil_GW_FP2(bulk) | ecosystem: Environmental > Terrestrial > Soil > Agricultural land | place: USA: Iowa | collected 2017-05-08 | reverse complement strand
GAGATTCCCTCCATTATCGTGCTGATTGCCCTGCTGACGAGCTTTGAGCTGGTCGTCCGTGCAGCGAAGGTTCTGCCGGTCGGGACAACCTACGCCGTTTTTGCCGGGATCGGCACGATCGGAACCGTCGTTGTGGAAGCTGTTTATTCCGGTGGTATTGGCCTGCTGAAAGTCGGCATTATTTTGCTCTTATTGCTGTTTATCATCGGTTTAAAACTTACCAGCGGGGAGGAACACAGCTAATGGCTTGGATGATGCTCATCGTTGCCGGATTGCTTGAAATCGTCGGCGTGATCGGAATCAAAAGAGTATCGGAACAAAATAACTGGACCAATAACCTCATTCTTATCGGCGGTTTCATCGCAAGCTTTTCATTGCTGGTCAGAGCGATCGAGTCGATCCCTCTGTCGACGGCTTATGCGGTCTGGACCGGGATCGGTTCGGTTGGGGCGGCCGTTGTGGGCATGATGTTTTTCAAGGAATCGAAAACGCCGGTTCGCCTGTTTTGCATCATGGGCGTCATCGGCTGTGTCATCGGGCTACGGCTTGTTGAGTAAACCGCAGCATATCTGAACCGCAGTATATCTGAATAAGGCATCGATCCAACCCCGCTTTGCGGGGTTTTTTGTGCTGAAATCCAGCGTGCGGGGCGGGGTGTGCCAAACCGCTGGACAAGAAAAAAACGGTTTAATGCCGGAATTGATCATCGAATGTTCAGGTTTTACATACATATTTCATGAACATGGAACGTTTTTAACAAAACCGGTTTAATGTAGGACTTGTACTTGAGACAAATTCCAAGCCAAGACATGAAGGAGAGGATTAGGCGAACGTGGTTACGATTGCTGATGTAGCAAAAGCTGCGGGGGTTTCGAAAGGTACGGTATCCAGCGTGTTCAGCAAGAAACGTCCCATCAGCAAAGAGGTCACGCAGCGTGTGCTTAAGGCGGCGGAGGAATTGAACTACAGGCCGAATTACTGGGCAAGAAGCCTCGTAAACCGGAAAACCAACATTATCGGGCTGAACATGCGCAGCGAGAAAATGCCGCTGGACGCGTTCCAGCACGACCTGCTCGACGGCATGATGGAAGTTTGTTATGAACATGGCTACCGGATATTGATCAACATTTTGCAGCCTTCCCTGCTGAAGCAGGTGGAGCTAATCGCTTCAGATCCGGTGGACGGAGAAATTTTGCTCGACCCGATTCATGACGATCCCCGAATTGAAGACCGGCTGAAGCGACACGTCCCTATCGTTGTGGTGGGACGCCCGTCGGGCGAGCTGGCCGGACAGGTATGCTCCGTTGATAACGACAATATCGCGGCGGCCGCCAAAGCGGTCAGGCTTCTTCTATCGCAAGGGCACCGGCGGATTTTGTTTCTCAACTCGGCGAAGGACCGAACCGTCGCGGAGGATCGGGAACTGGGTTATTATTTGGCCCACCGCGAAGCCAGTGTGGATCCGGTGGCAGGACTAATCTTGAACAAGCCGGATGACGATGGAACCTCGATCCGCTTCGGTTACGAGACGACCCTGCAGATGCTTCGTGAACACGCTGACATTTCCGCCGTCCTGGCGGACAACGAATCGATGGCTATGGGCATTTATCAAGCGGCGGAAGAGATTGGACTTGTCATTCCCGGAGATCTTTCGGTTATCGCTTTCAGCGGAGGCGAGCATTTCCCGCCCGCAATGCACCCGCCGTTAACCGGGATGAGGCTGGATGCAAGAACAATTGGCATGGAAGCCGCCCGCCTGCTGATCGATCAGGTGACTGCCGGCGCAGCCGGGGTTAAGCGGATACTCCTTCCGTCCGAACTGGTGGAGCGCGGTTCCTGCGCATACACCCATTAAACCGTTAACACATTGCTATCTATAAGAAAAACGTCTATCGACGTACCTTCAAAGAAGACAGACCGCGTCCAGTGGAAGTTTTTCTTGCGATTATAGAATCGTTCAGCTCCGCTGAAAATTTATCATTCTATAATCTAAACAAAAATCATGGTTGGAGGTGTTTTGAATGAAAAGAAAGTCAGGCATTTTGATGGCAACCCTGCTGGCAGGTTCACTCCTTGTCACGGCATGCAGCAGCAGCGGCGGAAGCGACACGGGTAAGGCGGCGGAAGGGGGAGCGGATACCGGCAAGCAGCCGGAAATGAAGCTTCGCATTCTCTCCGCTAATGTCGGCGGGAAAACCCCGGATGAGATGAAACAGTTCGAGGCTGAGATTAAGCGGTTAACCGGCATTGACGTGACGATCGAAAAGCCAGCGAGCGATTACGACCAAAAAGTGCTAACCGTGCTGGGTTCGGGCGAGAAATACGATCTGATCGAGCTCAGCGACCTGGGCAAGCTGGATCAATTTGTCGGCCAGGGTGCGGTGACGGATCTAAGCGATTTTGTTAAAGGGTCGAGCACGCTCTCTGATCCGAAGGTGATTCCCACCGCTGAATGGGATCAGCTGAAAGACAAGGATGGCAAAATCCATGCCGTCTTCACGAAATTCCAGGGCGGCACGATGCCGATCGTCCGGAAGGACTGGCTGGATAAGCTGCATCTGCAGGAGCCGAAAACGCTGGACGAATATTATCAGGTGCTGAAAGCTTTTAAAGAGCAGGATCCGGATGGCAACGGCAAAAACGATACCTACGGCTTGAGCACGTCCGGCTTATATGACATCCAGGGGTTCATGAGTGCGGCCGGTTTGAAGTACCGCTACGTGATGAAGGACGGCAAGCGGACGATCCCGTATGCTTCCGACGAAGCGATTCCGATGTATGAATGGTTTGCCAAGCTGGTCAAGGAAGGCATCATGGATCCAAACTTCGTAACGAACGATACGGGCAAAATGCGCAACCTGTTCCTGACTGACCGGGTCGGCATGGTGACGTACTGGGATGCCTGGGTTGGGATGTTCAACAACCTGCGTAAAGAGCAGGATCCGAATACAACGTTCCAGGCGGAAGCGATCGCCAGCGCCGCCGGTCCGGACGGCAACATCCTGATGCGCCGGGGCGACCCCGACTTCTGGATCGTGCCGCAAAATGCGCCGCATGTGGAAGCAGCCGAAAAATTCCTGGAGTTCTGGAACTCCAAGGACGGCATTACCCTCGGCAGCCTTGGAATTAAAGACGTCGATTATACCGAGAGCGGCGGCCAATATACGCTGACGGCAGAGGGTAAGGAGCACAACATGGACCATGGCGTGCCGTTCTGGTACAACGAAAACGTCAAGTCCCCGTTTGACAAACTGCCGGGCGTCGAGGCCGCCCAAGAACTGGTCAAACAGCATGCGACGCTGGAACTAGCCCTTCCGGGCTGGCCGGACGCGGAAAAAATCGTGCAAAACTACGCGCTGAAGGCCATGTCCGGAGAAATGCCCGCCGCCGATGCCGTCAAGAAAATGCGGGAGGAATTGAAGAGCGCGAATTTGATCGACGAATAGCTCCCGCGGTTTGATTTTACCCGATAGGATGTGAAGTTAGACAAGATGAGAGCGATTCGTAAATACGGCGTACTCTATGCCATGATGCTTCCCGTCGTCATTTACTTTATCATTTACGGTTATTACCCGCTCGCGCGGGGACTGCAGATCAGTTTTCAGGATTACAAGCTGATGGGCGAACGTCCCTATATCGGATTTGCGAATTATGCGGCCGTGTGGCATGATCCGTTTTTCTGGAAAGCGCTGGGCAATACGGTGGTGATCGGGGGAGGCATTCTGGTCTTCGGATTTGTCGCCCCCCTGGTCATCGCTTTATCCCTGAATGAAGTCATGACGGCATGGTTTAAAAAAACGGCGCAGATGCTGCTCTACATCCCGCATTTGCTGTCCTGGGTCGTGATCGGGGGAATGTGGATCTTCCTCCTTTCGCCCGACACAGGTATCGTCAATTTGGTGCTGCACAAGGTGGCCGGCATCGAGCCTATCCATTTTCTGGCCGAGTCCACCTGGGCGAGATGGGTCATGATTCTGGTCTCCACATGGAAGGACATGGGCTACAGCTGTATCCTGTTTCTTGCCGCGATCGTTTCGATCAATCCGTCCCTGTACGAAGCAGCCCGCATGGACGGGGCCACCAGATGGCAGCTTGTGCGGTTCGTGACACTTCCCCAACTGAAAGGAACGATGAAAGTCATTATCCTCCTGAATACGCTCGGGGTGCTGAGGATCTTCGACCAGGTCTTTGTCCTCCGCAATCCGTCGACCTCTTCCCATGTCGATGTGCTGATGATGTACACGTTTCAGAAGGGCATTATGGAAATGCAGGTCGGTGTGGGTGCGGCCGCGAGCTTTTTCGTTCTGGTCTTTACGCTGATCTTGACGCTTGCCGTGCGGACACTAACCCGATTTGACGAGGTGGAATAGATGATGAGACACGCGAATTACGGTTTGAACGCCAAGCGGATGACGGTGTTCGATTGGCTCAACGCCTTGTTCATTATCTGCCTGATGCTGACGATGATCATTCCCTTCCTGAACGTCATATCGCTCTCGCTGTCCTCCGGGGTTGCGTCTATGCGGCCGGATATCATCCTGTTTCCCAAAGAATTCAGCCTGGAGGGATATCGCACGATCTGGAACAGTCTGGATTTGTGGCGGCCTTTCCTGAACAGCACGATCGTGACGGTCTTCGGAACGCTGCTGCATGTGCTGCTGTCGTCGCTGGCGGGCTATGTGCTGATCCATCCCCGGGTACCGGGAAAACGGCTGATGATCACCTTCATCCTGATTACGATGATGATTCCACAGGAGGCGGTGCTGATCCCCTTGTACGTGGTCAACAAGGACTTCCACCTGATCAACACGCTGACGGTGCTCGTTCTGTCTGGACTTGTCTCGGGGTTTTCGATCCTGCTGATGCGGAACTTCTTCATGAGCATCCCCTACGAAATTTCGGAATCCGCCAAAATCGACGGTGCGGGCGACTTCTGGATCTTCGCGGCCATTTATATGAGGTTGGCGACCGCCGGATTGGCTACGGTGACGCTGTTTGAGTTCGTGGGACGCTGGAACATGTTCACGGCGCCGCTGATCTTTATTAATGACAGCTCGAAATATACGCTGCAGGTAGCTCTGAAAGCCATGATTATCGATTCCAGCACGTCTTCCAGCAACTACCTCATCACTACGAATGTGAAAATGGCCGGAATCATGATCGCCATTCTGCCGCTGATCGTCATCTATCCGTTTGTGCAGCGGTTCTTTATGAAAGGGATCATGCTGGGTGCCACGAAAGAATAATGGGATGAAAGAAGGGGAACACGCCATGCAGGCACATATGAATGAGACGGAACCTTTGCCGGTCGTATCGATCGGGCGGCAAGTGAAAATATCTCCCGAAGAGGAGAAAACGTACCTGGAAGTGCGCTTTCACGTTCCAGCTGATGCCGAACGGATCCATGTCGCTTACCAATACGACCGCGCTGACGGGAAGACGGTGATCGACCTCGGCCTGCGTTCCCCGGAGCGGATCGTCGGCTGGAGCGGCGGTGCCAGAACCGAAATGTTCGTCGGATTGGAAACCGCGACCCCCGGATATGCCTCGGGCGATATCGCCGAAGGAGAGTGGGCCGTGCTGCTGGGAGCCTACAAAGTACCGGATGAAGGAACGGAGGTTGCGGTCTCCATCGAGATCCAGCTCAAGCATAAACGGTGGATTCCAGGCGATTTGCATGCCCACACCTATTACAGCGACGGCAAACACAGCGTCGACGAGGTTTCCCGCTTATGTCTGGATAAAGGGCTTGCCTTTCTGACCATGACCGACCATAATACGTTCTCCCAAAACCGAAACACCTTGGCAAAGACGGAAGAACTGCTGCTTATTCCAGGCGCCGAGATGACCAATTATAAGGGGCATGCGAATTTGCTCGGACAGCTGGATGCGCTGGAGGACTTCAGGGTGTATACGGTGGAACAAGCTTCGGAACAGCTGGCCAAAGGAAGGGAAAAGGGAGCGCTTGCGGTGTTGAATCATCCTTTTTGCCCGGACTGCCCGTGGGAATTCGGCTTTGACGTTCCGTTCGATGCGATCGAGGTGTGGAACGGCCCATGGCGGGAGCTGAACGAAACGGCAGTACGCTGGTGGCAGGAACGGCTGGCCGAAGGCCGGCGGATCGTGGCTGTGGGAGGGAGCGATTTCCATGGACCCCATCCGTGGGTTCAGCATGGACGGCCGACCGCGCACGTGCGGTCCGAGTCACTAACCGCAGCCGGAATTCTGGAAGGGATTCGCCGGGGAAATGTGGTGCTGACGCTTGATCCGGACTCCACGTTTATCGATTTTCAGATCAATGGCGCTTGCGCCGGGGATCAGGTACAGCGAAACTCTGAGCGCAGAACCGTTCTTCTCGAGGCCGTGATCAGCCGGGTTCAGGGAGATCAAATCAGCCTGTGGTCCGACCGGGGATTGGAGCGGCAGTGGACGGCAGCGAATAAGGAGTTAACCTTGACTTGCGAGCTGCCCCAGGACCGGCTCTTTTACCGGATGGAGGCCAGACGCGATATGGGGGAACTGGGGGCACAGGTGATGACCTGCCTGACCAATCCCGTCTATATAAGATAATTTGATCATAGAACATTTCAAGAGGGTATATTGCTTTTCACAAGAATGCCTAGCGTTTATAATCGATCATAGAAGTGAGTACAGTCTATTGACCGTATTCACTTTTTTCTTTGTAAAGCGTTAAAATGATGATTAACAGCTTGTAGCGGCATCATAACGAACAAGGGGGTAATCCAATGAATGTTATCATTAGACAAGAAAAACTTGAAGACATTAACGAAGTCTACGATGTCGTTCAAAAAGCATTTGAAGATGCTTACTATTCAGACCACGATGAGCATCATTTGGTAAAAAGGCTTAGAAATTCGGCGAGCTATGTTCCGGAATTGTCCCTTGTAGCCGAATGCAGGAACAGAATCGTGGGTCATATTCTTTTTACGGAAATAAAAGTGGGGAATCATACGCTGATTGCCCTTGCACCTGTTGCTGTATTACCAGAAATGCAAAGCAAGGGCATTGGGAAGTTGCTGATTATGGAAGGCCACAAAATCGCTGCACAGCGTGGTTATAAGGGTTCTGTCGTTATGGGTCATGACAAATATTATCCGAAATTTGGCTATAAGAAAGCCAATTCATATGGCATTAAAGCGCCATTCGACGTTTCTGACGATCATTTCATGGCTGTTGAGCTTATTGAGGGTGGTCTTACCGATGTCCATGGCGTTGTAGAATATGCAAAGGAATTTTTCGAAAATTAGAAATATGATGTAAGATATTTTGGCAGGAATTTTAGCCAATCTGCGTTGGTCTTAGAGTAAAAAAACAAAACCGTTAAGCCGATCATCTGCGATGGCTTAGCGGTTTTATAGCGTTAATTTGTTGGCGCACCCTAATACAATACTCTCCACAGGTAAAAGGTGGCGTATGACTCCCAGCCCGACCAGCCTGCGGACATCTGCCGGATTTCCGCCTTGGACGGCTTACTGTCTCTTCCCAAAATATGCTTCATGGCGTTGTGCAGCCCGACATCGTCGATCGGAAACGCCGACGGAAACCGCAGGCATCGCATGGATACGTAGTTTGCCGTCCATGGCCCGATCCCCCGGATGCTCGTCAGCATCTTTTCTGCCGCCTGATGGCTTCCGGTTTGAAGCAGCCCCAGCTTGCTGAGCTCACCGGAGGCGATTCGCTTTGCGGTATCGATGAGGTATTCGCATTTTTTGACGGTCATCCGCAGCACGGCAAGATCTTCAACCGAACATGCCGCGATTTTATCCGGTGTCGGATACATCCAGTACGTTTCTCCCTCGCAATCCACACTTCTTCCGAAGTTCTCCACCAGGCGTCTTTTGAGCGTATAGGCATAGGTCAGGTTGATTTGCTGCCCAAGGATTCCCCAAGTGACGGCCTCGAACAAGTCGGGAATACCGACGGTTCGCAAGCCTCGGAAGGACTGCACGGGACCTTTCAAGAGGGGATCGGATTCGGCCAAACGATAGAAGGGGACGATATCCCGATCCAGATCGAACCACTCCCGCACATAACGGGCCACCTCGGCGCGTACCCATTTGCGGGAAGGGGCCGTATCACCAAGAAATCGGACCACCAGCTCCCGGCGGTCTCCGGCACGGATTTCGATCACCGCTGTCTCGTCTGCGACGGACAACGCTTTGTAAATCCGGTTATTGTCGATCCGGTGCAGACATTCATTGGAGGAGCGCAGCAAATATTTTACGTTTTCCTCGAAATTGAATTCGGCAGGGATGAAGAGCTTGATCTCGTGCTTATGGTCCTCCCAGGAGCCGCGGGGAAGGGTGGCGCAGCAATTTCTGCATGGCCGGTACCCCGCAAGCTCGGCTTCTTCCCGGGTATGGAAGCGAATTGTATTTTCAGGTTTAGGACGACCGCTGCACCACGGGGTGCAATAAATGTTCATTGTGGTGACGCCCGTAAAATAAGGAGCATCCCAGACCGAATGCATCGTCTCTTGTCGGCATGTTGTAGACATAAGAGGTCCTCCTTTTGCAGCTTACTTACCTTACCAGTGTATACCAAAACCCTGGACGCTTTCATTTCGTTATCTTGCTTTTACATTCCCATCTTCATCCCAAACGGCTTAAAGAAGGGTATACTGGGGGTGGAGGTGAGGCAGATGAAGGATCCATGGAATAACCGGGATACAGCCCAAACCGAGATGAAGCGCCGGATAAAAGAGGATATTCCGGAGGAAAAGTGGCAGGCGATTGTCTCCAACGATGCGGATTATGATTTCCGATTCTTTTACGGGGTTAGCACGACGGGGATTTTTTGCCGGCCTTCCTGCAAATCCAGACCGCCCAACAAGGAGAACGTACGGATCTTTCAACATGCGGAAGAGGCGCTGGCGGCCCGCTTCCGGCCGTGCAAGCGGTGCAAGCCGACCGGCGAGAAGCTGCCCGATCAGGAATGGGTGAACCAAATCACCGATTATATCGACCGGCATTTTCGAGATAAGCTGTCTTTGGAACATTTGGCTGATGTCTGTCACGGAAGTCCCTTTCATCTGCAGCGGACCTTTAAGCGGGTGCAGGGTATCAGCCCGGTTGAATATATCCAGCGCAAAAGGATACAAGAAGCGAAACACCTGCTGGCCCACACGGACCAATCCATCACGGAGATTGCCGCGGGGGTCGGGAATTCGAATGTCCCGTATTTTATTACGCTGTTCAAAAAAATGACGGGCCAAACGCCGCTGGAATTCCGGCAAATATGGCAGCACGGCGCTGCCCTGGAGGTGCAAACATATGAATATGAACATGATCACGGCAAGCAAAACTGACTTGGTAATCCTGTATTGGGACAGGCTCAATGGAGACGGCTGGAGCCTGTATGCAGCCGCTACAGCCCAAGGGCTTGGTTATGTCGGTTCCCACGACGGTTCGTTTGATGAACTTGAGGCCTGGGCGGCACAGCGTTATCCGAACCATGAATGGGTTCGTGATGAAGTGACAATGCTTCCTTACATTACGGAGATCGCTGAATATCTTCAGGGAACAAGAGAAAAATTTACGATTCCAATGGACGACCGGGGAACCCCGTTCCAGCGGGAGGTATGGCAGGCACTCTGCTCCATTCCTTATGGGCAGACCACAACCTATTCCGAGATCGCACACCAGATCGGACGCCCGGCTGCGGTGCGGGCCGTTGGTGCGGCGATTGGTGCCAATCCGGTGCTGATCATGGTGCCCTGCCACCGTGTTATCGGAAAGAATGGGGCGCTTACGGGATACCGAGGCGGCCTCGATATGAAGCAGAGGCTGCTTGCGATCGAAGCTGGCCAATCCATCCCGGTTAGGGGACAGCGCCATGCCAACTAGTATCCGGGAACGGATTCAGGGGATGGACTGGGGCGCGCTTCGGAAGACGTTAGACGATCAAGGGTATGCCAAACTGCCTGCCATTCTAACTCGGGAAGAATGCGACGAGCTGATTGGAACCTACGCAAGCGAAGAACGGTTCCGCAGTACGATTTCGATGGCCCGGTATCGCTTCGGCAGCGGAGAATATAAATACTATGACCGCCCGCTGTCTGCGGCGGTTCAGCAGCTCAGAGAATATCTTTACCCGGAGCTATCCCGGACCGCCAACCGTTGGCATGAGCAGCTCGGCATGGATGCGGGCTATCCGGCGTCCCTTGACGAATTTTTGGAAGAGTGCCATCGGCAGGGCCAGCTGCGGCCTACACCGCTGATCCTGAAGTACGAAGCTGGGGGCTACAACTGCCTGCATCAGGATTTGTACGGCGAAGCGTATTTTCCTTTTCAGGTCGTGTTTGCCCTGAATCAAAGACAGCAGGATTACACCGGCGGCGAGTTTCTGCTGGTAGAGCAACGTCCGCGGGCCCAGAGTAGGGGGCATGTGATCACGCTCGAGCAGGGTGAAGGGCTGATTTTCCCGACGAACTACCGGCCGGTTCAAGGGACTAAAGGCTATTACCGAACCACGCTCCGTCATGGAGTAAGCACAGTACAGACTGGTATTCGGTATACGCTCGGTGTTATTTTTCATGATGCCACCTGAGCGTATCCCCTCCTTTTTTTGAAATGTCGCGAGCCTGTATTGACAACGCTAATCGGAAGTTACAGTATTATGGGAGATGCAATCGCTTTCAGGGCGAGGTGGGTTTTGGAGCGGCAGGGCATTGTCCACAAACGTGTCTTATCGTTATATCCATTTCTAACACCGCATTATGAACGCGATTGAACTGCCCGATTCCTTATGGATTTAGTGGTTTGTATGGCTTTTACCATGGGTTCACAATACGGGCAGCAACTACAGGAAAGTGTGGGGATTGGATGCCAAATTTATCGCTGACGACGTGGAGTCTGCACCGCAATCTGGGACCGCTGCGCTGGACGCAGTGGGATGATGAGCGGAAGGAACACGTCACCCGGGTAGAGGAGCAGCCGGAGAAGCTCTCGCTGCTTGAACTGCCGGCTGTGCTGAGAGACAAGGGCTTCACCACGATGGAAATTTGCCACTTTCATTTCAAGGACACGAGCAGCAGCTATCTTCAAGAGCTTCGCGAGGCGATTCAGCAGGCGGGGATGCGTTTTTATACGCTGCTTGCCGATTACGGCGACATTACGAATCCGGATGAAACGCGCCGTGAGGCAGATATGGAGTGGCTGCAGCGCTGGATCGATATTGCATCTGCTGCGGGCGCAGAACGGATCCGGATTATCGGCGGCGATGCCGATCCCGGCGATGCCGAAGCACTCAAACTCGCCGCCAGCCAGCTCCAGCGGCTGATCGATTACGTGGCGGATAAAGGGGTCCGCATCGTCACCGAGAATTTTCATGCAATGACCTCCACGGCGGACAACTGCCTGGCTCTGCTGGATGCCTGCGGCAACCAGCTTGGATTGACGACGGATTTCGGCAATTTTAAGGGGCCGACCAAGCTGCAGGAATTGTCCAGAACGATTGCCAGAAGCGAATCCATCCACGCCAAAGCACAGCAGGACGAACAGGGTAACCTCGACGATGTGGAATTTATTTCGTGCATGGAGCTGGTGAAAGAGCATCGGTATGAAGGACCAATTACGATCGTCTATGATGGTCCCGGCGACATGTGGGACGGCATTGATCGGGTAAGGAAGTTAGTCACTCCGTACTTAGGCTGACAGTGACGCCTCCTATGGCTGGAGGATGAACATGAACGTAATATGAAAGTTCAAAAGGCGATTTGCTTCGGGGGAATTTCCCTGTGGCAGGTCGCTTTTTTATGGATTGTTGTTTGAGCGCGGCCATGGAATAACTATCAACGATGGGATAGATATTAACGAGTTCAGAAATAGGCGACGATGAGCTCCTACGGTTCATCCCATAACAATGTTATGTTTCATTAAGCGGGCCATTACGGGCTAATAGGTTTTTTCATCACGGTTTGTCGTTTTGTCGATAAAAAGCGCCCTCGTTGCGCAACGTGTCGAAGGGAAGGAGGAGGGGAATTCGTCAATAAACTATCATTTTTATAAAAAAACGTCTGTTTAGCCCCATCGTAACATCTTTCCGAAACAATGTTACGTTTAAAAAGCGGGGAAATCCCGATGATTCAGCCAGCTTGGCGATGTTATGCCCGCACATATGATGAAAATGAAGGGCGGTGACTCTTCTTTGATCGGAATCTCGAAAATGGCTCCATTCGGAAACGATTCGAGCATGCTGTTAAAGTGGAGACTTCAGCCTAAAAAAAAGCTGCGCATTTCAGAAAAAGGGAACGGTTCCCTTTCTGTAATGCGCAGCTTTTATTGAATATGGCATTATCTGGCCAACCATCCTCCGTCGACGCAGAGGACGTGGCCGTTGACATAATCGGATGCCTGGGAAGCGAGGAAGACAACCGGCCCCTTCAAATCTTCCGGCGTGCCCCAGCGGCCTGCCGGAATCCGGTCCGTAATCGATTGCAGACGCTGTTCGTCCGAGCGGATCGGCGCCGTATTGTTCGTCTCCATGTACCCGGGGGCAATGGCATTGATCTGGACGCCTTTACCAGCCCACTCGTTGGCAAGCGCTTTGGTGATCCCGGCAACCGCATGCTTTGCCGCCGTATATCCCGGCACATTAATGCCTCCTTGAAAAGTAAGCATGGACGCAATATTGATGATTTTGCCGCTGCCGCGCTCGAGCATGTGGCGTCCGGCGAGCTGACTTAGGAAGAACACGGTGTTCAGATTCAAATTGATCACGTCGTTCCAATCCTGGCGCGCATGATCCGCTGCCGGCGTACGGCGGATGATACCGGCATTGTTCACCAAAATATCGATGCCGCCATAGAAGGAAAGCGCCTGCGCAAACACTTGATCCAAGGCGTCCGTGTCGCTTAAGTCGGCGGAAATTTGCTCTGCCTTCCCGCCAAGCTTGCGGATCTCCTCGACCGTCCGGTCACTGTTCGTCGAGGAGATGCATACGACCGAGGCGCCGGCTTCCGCCAGGCCAACGGCCATGCCTTGTCCCAGGCCGCCGGAGGTGCCGGTGACCAGGGCGATTTTACCCGTCAAATCAAACATCGTATATCAGTCCTTTGCATGGGATAGGTTGGATGCTTCACTGCGCATTCGCCACTTCGAGACGGGCGCCCGCTTGGCGAACGGCATCAGCGAAATCAGGGCTGCACCCTGAGTCGGTAAGGATCGCTTCGACTTCGTTCAGCTTCGCAAATGTCAGCAGGGCGCTTTGTCCGAATTTGTGATGGTCCACCACAGCGTAACTGGTACGCGCGGTCTCGAGGAGCGCCCGTTTGATGTCCAGAAGCTCTCCGGTGTAGATCGTCAGCCCGTCTTCGGGATGCAGGCCCGTTGCCGACAAAAACGCCTTGTGAATATTCAGCCGCCGAACATAGGTTACCGCTTCCGGCCCCGCCAGCATGTTCCGCACGCGGTAACCTCCGGGAACGACAAGCCGGATGGCGTCCTTGCGGGCAAGCTCCGAAATAATGTGGACATCGTTGGTGACGACGGTCAAGGGCTGGTTGTCCAGCGCCTTGGCGATTTCAAGTGTCGTGCTGCCGCCGTCCAGGGCGATGACGTCATTCGGTTCGATGCGCGATAGGGCAAGGCGGGCGATATCCGCCTTCTCCGCAGCGTGGCGTGCCAGCGGTTCCTTGGTGGACAAAATGCCGAGCTGGTCGCTTTGCGCCAGAATCGCTCCGCCATGCACCCGCTGAAGCAGACCTTTGTCCTCCAGCTTGGCAAGATCCTCGCGGATCGTCTTGCCGGTGACGTTCAGCCGTTCGCTCAGTTCGGCAACCGTCACCTCCTGTTTGGCCAGGAGCAGTTCCATGATGTTTTCGTAGCGGCGTAAAGGGTTCATTGGTTATTCATCCATTCGTTCGAGTTTTATCTTATTTTAATTCATCCATGCCGACAGGGTCCATATCTTCAAAGATTTGGTTCTCGCCGGCCATGCCCCAAATGAAGGTATAGCTGTTTGTTCCAACGCCGCTGTGGATGGACCAGCTTGGGGAAATAACACCCTGTTCGTTGCGGACGACGAGGTGGCGGGTTTCCTGCGGCTCACCCATAAAGTGGAAGACGTTGCCGTCTTCCGGCATGTCGAAATAGAAGTAAACTTCCGAACGGCGGTTATGCGTATGGCACGGCATCGTGTTCCACATGCTGCCCGGCTTCAAGAGCGTCATGCCCATGACGAGCTGGCAGCTTTGGATACCGCCGGTATGAATATAACGGTAGATGGTACGCTCATTGGAATTGCTCAAGCTGCCCAGGTTGTTCGGCGATGCTTCGCTGATGGCCGCTTTAACCGTCGGATAAGCTTTGTGGGCAGGCGTGGAGTTCAGGTAGTATTTAGCCGGATTGGCTTTGTCGCTGCTGCTGAACACCACTTCCTTGGCACCAAGTCCCACGTAGAGGCAGTCCTTCGAATCGATGGAATAGTCCGTGCCGTCGACGCTGATTGTACCCGGTCCTCCGACATTGATGATACCGATCTCGCGGCGCTCCAGGAACGTATCGGCACCCATCGTTTTCGGGTCGGCTTCGAGCTTGACGCTCTGATTTACCGGAACCGCGCCGCCGACGATGAAACGATCGACATGCGTGTAATAGAGCGTGAGCTGATCCGCTACAAACATCGACTCGATCAAAAATTCCTGACGCAGGCGAGCCGTATCAAACGCTTTCACTTCTTGGGGATGGGATGCGTATCTAATTTCCATGTTCGTACCTCCATAGGTTCATAATGGTTTATATTAGTTCTATAATGTTCATTATAGTTCATCCACTTAGGATTTCAAGCATAATTTAAAGCGGATACATTTCCACAATTGACCAGCAATTCAGCGATCTGTTATGTTGAACTTGGAATGCAGATCTATTAAATCGAGCGTTATATAAGTTGAACTAAAGAATACGTAGTGTACCAATAAACCATTTCGATGTTTCAACTTATATCACTCGTACAACGATGGAGGTGAAGATATGCCTGAGACGATCAACATCCGGCCGGCGGAGGCTGCGGATCTCCCGTTTCTGTGGGAAATGCTGTTCGCTTCCATGTACACGCCGGAAGGGGAGCCACCATTATCCCGCGATATCCTTGCACGCCCTGAAATATCGAAGTACTTGGACGATTGGGGAAAGGAAGGCGACATGGCCTTCATTGCCGTCTCCAGCGAAGGGGAGCGGCTGGGATCGGTCACACTCCGATTGTTTGATCCGGAACATCCCGGATACGGGTATGTGGATGAGAATACGCCGGAGCTGGGCATGGCCATCCTGCCGGAACACCGCGGCAAGGGGATTGGAACCCTGCTTATGCAGCGGGCATTTGAGGAGCTGCACGCTGCAGGGATACCGTCCGTATCCTTAAGCGTGGACCCCAGAAACCGTGCGATGAAGCTGTACGAACGATTCGGGTTCACGGAAGTCGGCATGTCGGGAACTTCGGTCACGATGAAAGCGCAGGTTCACCGTTCGGGCATACAGGGAGCCGAGGAACCAATCCATAAATCGAATGCGGGGAACAAGAGCATGAGTCAAAGTGCCAAGAGGCTGGACAAAGAAATAACGAAACGGGTCAAACTGGACTATCTGCTGCACTTGCCTGAAGCCTATGAAAGCGAGCCTGAGACAAAATGGCCGCTCATCCTCTTCCTTCACGGTTCGGGGGAGCGCGGGAGCGATGTGGAGCTGGTCAAAGTGCATGGGATTCCGAAGATCGCCGATCAGGATCCGCAGTTTCCGTTCATTGCCGTCTCGCCTCAATGCCCGGAAGACTCGTTCTGGGCGATGGAGGAAGACGCTTTAATGGCTCTCCTGGAGGAAGTGGAGGATCACTATCGCGTGGATCCAAAGCGCATTTATTTAACGGGATTAAGTATGGGCGGTTACGGTGCATGGCAGCTGGCTGCGATGTATCCAGATAAATGGGCGGCTGTCGTCCCGATTTGCGGAGGAATGGAACCGAAATATGCCGAGCAGATCAAGGATATCCCGATTTGGGCCTTCCATGGGGCTAAAGATGATGTCGTTCCGCTGTCGGAATCCGAACAAATCGTGAAGGCGCTGGAAGAAATCGGCGGGAACGTGAAGTTTACGGTGTATCCGGACGCGAATCACAACTCATGGACCGAGACTTACGCCAACAAGGAATTGTATACTTGGCTGCTCAGCCACTCATTATCTTAAAAATAGCAAAGGATGGATATGCCCGGTGGAGCACCGGACGTACCCATCCTTTTTTTGTGTGCAAACATCATGATTCATTCAATATAACGTTCTGCGACCCCTTGAAATATCGTTTAACCACATCGTAAGCCAGCTTCGGCCTGCGATACCGGTCGACGATGCCTTTGCTGTTTTGGGCCCCTGCCCGGGACAACAGCCAGCCGGTCGCATCGGTGACCCGGCAGTCGCAAAACTGCCAAATATACATGCCGGACAGGAAGGGGCTTGATGTGTATGCAGCCAAGTTGGCTTCAATGATATCCGCCTGCCGCTCCTCGGTGCCGCGCATCCTGGCTTTGTCGCGCAAACCATAATATCCATCCCCGCCGAACTCGCTCATGATCATAGGCTTGCCGGCGCCACCGGCCCGGTCGGCCCATGCCCGCGCCTGTTCATAGAGAGCCTTTGGATCCTCGTCCGTATACCAGCCGGGATACAGATTAAAGGAAACGATATCCGCCAAGTCAAAGCAGAGCTCCCGCTCCCTGTGATGCGAAGCGAACGTCAGCGGGCGACTGGCGTCCAGCGCTCTCAGCTGCCCTAGCTGCCGGCTGTAGTGCTCACGTCCTTCCTCGGTATCGCTGGCACATTCGTTCAGGATCGCCCACAGGATAATCGAAGGATGGTTGTAATGCTGTTCCACCATTTCGCGGTTGACTTGTTCGCACTGCCAGACGAAATTCGGATTGCGCATTTGTTCCAGGGACAAGCCTCTCGCATGATTTTCCTCCCACACCAGGAAACCTAGCTCGTCGCATAAATCCAGAAAACGTTCGTCGTTCGGATAGTGGCTCGTCCGGACAGCGTTGGCACCCATATCACGCATCAGGTCGAGATCATGCAGCATCAAAGATACGGGAAGAGCCGCTCCGGCCATCGGATGATCTTCATGCCGGTTGAAGCCTTGGAGTACCACATCTTTGCCGTTCACCTGAAGTTTGCCGTCTCGGGTGGTCACCGTCCGGAATCCGACCCGTTCGATCAAATCATCAAGAGGCGGGCTGCCCGTATCCTTGTCTTCGTACAGCCGGACATGAAGCTGATACAGCGATGGCTCTTCCGGCGACCAGGAAGAAACGTCCGGAAAGGCAAACGACTTCTGCAGCTTTTTTTCAGCCCCTGGCGCCAAGGTGACGGTTCCAAGCGAAAAATCGAATCCTTCGAGAGTACCGGTTACCTGAACCGTTCGCTCCATGTCATTCGGATTGCTGACGACTGCGCGGACCTCGGCACTCCATTCGCCGCTTTTATATTCAGGTGTGAAATAAAGCTGCCGCACGTAAGGGCTATACAGCTCCTCAAGGACCACTGGGCGGATGATACCGCCGTATGTGTAATAGTCGTTTGGAATATGCAAGGCGGATGCTTCGCTGAAACGGTTGTCGGCTGCGACGATCAGCGTATGCTCACCCGGCCGTACATCCGGAATGATCACATCAAACGCGGTGTAGGCGTTATAATGCTGCGCAACTTTCACCCCGTCCCAATAGATGTGGGCCGTGTGGCTTATCCCTTTAAAAATAAGCCGGACAGATGCTTCCCTCCGGATATTTACGATCGTTCGATAGGCGCCAACGCCTTGGTATGTACTGAAATCGGGATGCGTCTCCCAGCAGGATGGCACCGCCATCCGGTAGGGGAAGGACTGACTGGCCTGTGCGGACATCTCGGGTTCGTCAACGACGGTAAAATCCCAGGTGCC
>Ga0224731_1055_pt1 | contig 18224 bp, 21 predicted proteins | sample IA1ulk_2_FD_161639 | JGI IMG/M metagenome (GOLD analysis project Ga0224731, IMG submission 161639) | Enriched cells from agricultural soil in Iowa, United States - IA12soil_GW_FP2(bulk) | ecosystem: Environmental > Terrestrial > Soil > Agricultural land | place: USA: Iowa | collected 2017-05-08 | reverse complement strand
CAAATAGCGCATGGGCGTCGGTTTTAAAATACAGTGCACCGTCTTCTTTTAGCAGGCGCCTATATACCTTTAAAAATGTTGGGTGTGTCAGCCGCCGGCCGGCTGAGTGTTTTTTAGGAAACGGATCAGGAAACGTCACCCAAATGATATCCGCCGAATGCGCAGGCACTACCTCTGGCAGCTGATCAGCCCGTGATCGCAAAAAACGCATATTGGCAAGCCCTTGCTCTACCGCACTGGCCGCCCCTTTTTGCAACCGGTCGGCCTTTACGTCGACCGCCAAAAAAGCGCCTTCGGGATGTCCGGCCGCCTGTTCAACGCTAAATAGTCCCGTCCCGGCTCCAATTTCAATGACAGATGGTACATACGAACCATCCCACTCATCAAGTTCAAAACAAACGGGAGAATTATGAAACAGCGCAAACTTATATTTTTTGCGCTTTCTGGTAATAATAAAATCTTCCGGATTAACCGGCGTGCGGCTGGCCATATCACATGCTATACTACCACATATGGACGCACTGATAAGTTTGTTTGAAAATGATAAAGGACTTAGTATTGCTACGACCGTTCTTGTAACCGCCATCCTCTACCTCCTCGGTGTTCTCTTTATGGGAAGTATCGTCAACCGGATCGTTATGGCACGCGGCCGCGACTGGCACAAAAAAGATATCGAGAAGCGCCAGAAAACGCTTTCGGGACTATTTACCACGATATGGCGGATATTCGTTCTCGCGTTTGGCGCCTTTTACCTGTTTAAGGCATTTTGGCCCTCTGCCGATCTTGCTCCTCTCTTTGCCAGTGCCGGCGTGGTGGGTGTTGCCATTGGATTTGGGTCGCAGTCCCTCGTAAAAGACTTCCTCTCCGGGCTTTTTATTATCTCAGAAAACCAGTACCGTGTTGGCGATGTCATTGAAATTGAAGGCTTTGGCGGAAGCGTTGAGCGCGTCGGGGCCCGCTCTACCGTACTCCGCGACGCCGACGGGAACGTTCACTACTTTCCTAACGGCATGATCCAGCACGTTATCAATAAAACCATGGGCTACAGCATGGCGCGCTTTTTTATCGGCATCCACCCCTCAAGTGACCTTGACGACGTTATCGACATTATTAATACCATTGGAACCGATCTCGCACAGGAAGAAAAGTGGAAGAACAAGATCCTCGAGGCACCAAGTTTCGTATCGGTAACCGAGTTTACCTCTACCGAGGTTAACCTACTCGTTTCAGGTAAAACCCAGCCGTCCGACCAGTGGGCAGTCACCTCCGAAATGCGACGCCGTATCTTTACGGAGTTTGAAAAGAAAAAGATCCAGCTTAGCACGGCCTTTCCTGCACTTGCCGCCTCCAAGAAAAAATAACGCGGGACAGTCTATTTTGACGGCGTATCGATAGACAGAGCTTTGTCGCTCATTACATCGCCGCCAAAGCTATCAACATTAGTCGCCTCTTTTGACTGCTTTTCATACAACGAACGGAACTGCTTAATAGTGTCCTTATCAATAGGGCCGGAGGTAGGAAAGCCCTCAAAATCATCCGACTGAACCGCCTTGTCACGTACTGATACATACCCCGGACGGCTGAGGTCGAGCTGGGCCGCCCCGCTGCTTGCGTACAGGGCAAGTGCTACGCCAACCAAAAAAAGCGCAATCACAATCGTTACGCCTATAAGAACAATAAAACGGTGGCGTTGCCACGGGCTAAGTCCTCTGGCGTCGGCAATTAGCTGATCTTCGGTCATTACTGTGGCTCCTTAAAGTTTTTGGCAAACGTTTCAAAGGCATCTTTGTAGTCGCTAATTGTTTTATGTAGGTTCATCGCATCCTCGTGCACCTTACCCCGCTTTGTCCGCGTGTCCGCAACGCTGTCATAAAAAGCAACGGGCTGATTGGTACAGTTTATCTGGAGCGTTCTTGACATCGCCTCTTCGTACTGTTGGTAATCGGTCCGGAAAGCGGAAAGTTTTTGATCGTAACTTGAAGCTACCGAGACAAGATCGGCTGCATTATAACTGTTTAATGTCAGCCTGCTGTCAAAAGGCTCCATCAGCTTGGTCGATATAGAATCGTACAGCTGACCACGGTTTACACGTAGCAAGGCATCGCTGGCGTGCAGTTGATACAAAGTAGACTGAGCTTCAACACAGTTGCTGCGGATACGCTGAATGTGCGCTTCGGTCATAAGGTTATCGGCACGCGCCAATAAGGAGTTGCCAATAGCAAGACCCATTACTGTCACAGCCATGCCAACACTAAGAATAAGAAAACGCTTCATGTCTCTCCATTATCTAACGCGAACCCCTATTTGGTCAAATGCAATTGCCCCTGGGATTCGTTAACTAAGCCGTCACGGATCAAGCCTTCGAGCGCGGGAACAAACCGGTGATCCTGCACAATGTCGCGCCGAAGCTCCTTTTCTGTTGCTCCGCCCTGAGTGAGCCGCTTAATTATCTGGCCTCTCACCTCCCTCACACTCCCTTTTAGCGCCGGCTGTTTTTTATAGTGCAGGCTCTGGCGGATTGCTCCGGAACCTTGTTTTTTTAGGTAGGTGCCGTAATCCATCAGCGCCCAATAAAACTCCCGCGGATGCTCGGTATCCATTGTTGCATTCACAAGCTCTTTTAGTGCCAGGTCTGGTACCTTTTCGCCATCCGCAAAAAAGTGGTGGAAATATACCGTACGGATATTGGTCTCTATAAACACCACCGGTTTGTTAAAAGCATACGCCAGTATGGCGCCCGCCGTATTAGGGCCGACACCGGAGAGCCGCAAAAGAGATTCGTAGTCCGCCGGAAACTCACCGTGCTGTTCGTTCGTGATTATTTTAGCCGTATCATGAAGATATTTGGCACGCCGGTTATATCCCAGGCCATTCCACAAGGTAAGTACCTCGCTTAAAGGAGCTTCGGCTAAGACTTTTTCGTTAGGAAACCGGTCGATAAAAACCATAAACTTCGGGATTACCCGGTCTACCTGCGTTTGCTGCAGCATCAGCTCGCTCACCATTACGTAATAAGGGCGAGTATCCTCACGCCACGGCATGCTCCGGTACAGCTCTGCTCCCTTCTGTGTAAGCAGCTCCTGAAAGTCTTTCGTATTCACCCCTTTATTATACGTGTCGTATACTAGAAGTATGACTAGTTTTGTACTCGGCGGAGGATGTTTTTGGTGCTTGGATGCAGTGTACCGGCAAATTAAAGGCGTCGTTAAGGTAGAGAGCGGATACGCCGGAGGCGAGGGCACGCCAAATTACTACCGTGTAGCGACCGGAAAGACCGGCCACGCCGAAACCGTGCGCGTCACATTTGACGAAAATACCATACCAGCAAAGACAATTCTCGACTTGTTTTTCGTTGTACACAATCCGACCACGCTCAACCGGCAAGGTGCCGATGTCGGAACACAGTACCGCTCGGCGATGTTTTACCAGGACGAGACGCAGCAAAAGGAATTCAAGAATGCTTTAGAACGGGCGCAAAAAGTTTGGGACAACCCGATCGTGACAGAGATAACACCACTAACTGTGTTTTACGTGGCCGAAGAAGAACACCAGGATTACTTTCGTAAAAACCCAGAAAGCGGCTACTGTTCCATTGTTATCGAACCAAAAATTATCAAAGCACGCTCACATTTCAAGCAGTGGTTTAAGGAGGGAAACGAATGAAACTAACCAAATATGACCACGCCTGCTTTACTGTTCAAAAAGACAACCAGATGATTGTCGTGGACCCGGGGAGCTTTTCCCCCGATTACCTGCCCTCGAATAACGTTGTGGCAGTGATTATTACACACGAGCATTCCGACCACTTTGATCCCGAGCAAGTTGCTGCCATTATCGATAAAAATCCAGAAGCCGTTATTATCGGACACGAAGCTGTTATTTCCAAAATAGAAGTATTCAAAACGCAGGCCGTGGCCGCGGGAGACAAATTAAAAATTGGCCTTTTTGATCTGGAATTTTTTGGCGGCACCCACGCGGTTATTCACCGCGGCGTTGCGGTTGTCCCCAACCTTGGAGTGATGATAAACGAACTGCTTTACTACCCGGGGGACTCGCTTACACTGCCGGGCAGACCCATCGACACGCTCGCCATTCCCGCTGGCGGACCGTGGCTCAAAATCGGCGATGCCATGGACTTTTTGGAACTCATAAAGCCGCGGTTTGCGTTTCCTACCCATGACGCCATTCTCTCCGCTATTGGAAAAGAACTCGCCGACGAGTGGCTTACTATGGCAGCCACGCAGCACGGAATCGAATATAAACGGCTGGATTCTCCCATTAGCCTATGAGCCAGGACTTCCACCGCCAGTTAACCGTTGCGGCGCAGCATTTGTCCAAAGCCGACCCCGTTCTCTCGGGTGTTATTGCCACCGCACCGCTCCCCACGTTCGTGCCTCATACCAACTATTACAAGGCACTCGTCAATAGTATTATCGGCCAGCAACTCAGCGTTAAGGCGGCCGCGACCATAAAACAGCGGTTCGTTGATTTGTTCGGTGGCAGCTTTCCCTCCCCCGAACAAATTATCACCCGTGACATAGAGGAACTTCGCGGAGTTGGGTTATCCCGGCCAAAAGCCGGGTACGTACAAGACCTCGCCCGCCATATTCTTGATGGCAGCGTGCAGTTTAGCACGCTTGACCAGCTCTCTAACGACGATATCGTAACGGAGCTTACCGCCGTCAAGGGTATTGGAGAGTGGACCGTTCACATGTTTTTGCTATTTTGCATGGGGCGGCTGGATGTTTTGCCTACCGGCGACTTAGGTGTCCGCAGTGGCATTAAAAAGCTCTACGGCCTTGACGAGCTGCCAACTCCCGATACTATGCGTGAGATGGCTTTAAAAAATAACTGGCACCCTTACGAGTCGGTTGCCAGTTGGTATATCTGGCACTCGCTCGATAACGCGCCAAAGTAAAAGCCACCAAGGTGGCTTTTACTTATCGTTAACAAACTACTAACGGAGATTCTTTTCGGCGTCCTTTTGTACGTGCGTCGCCGTACGCTTGGCGTCGAGGGCAACGCGGCCAGCCCGAGCTTTAGCTTCGGCACTCAGCTTTTCAGCCTCGTCTGCAACTACTTTACCTGATCGCCGGGCGCTTTCCATCATGCCAGCCGCTTCATGCCGCGCCTTGTCAGCACTCTGATTAACCGTTTTACCCGCTTCTTTGGCAACTTTCTTTGCTTGGTCAACTTTACCTTTGGCGGTGGTTTTCACATCCATGGCTTTATCTTTCAAATCTTTACGGGTTTCTTTGCCGCTCTTTGGTGCAAGTAAAATTCCTGCGACGAATCCTGCGGCTGCTGCGATAGCTACTTTTGCTGCTTTACTCATTTTAAAGTTCTCCTTTTTCTTTATTTACGGAATAGTTTTGCCACGTGGCTAAAAAGCTTCACGGGTGAAACCCAGTCCGATGCCGAGGCGATATTATTAGTGATCGCTTCGACGTTTTTTAATACCTGACGTACTCTTACCAGTACAACCGTAATGGCTGCAAGCCAAGCAATTATAACGATCGATAGTAGTATGACCGTAATGGTGAGTAGCGTGACGAGGACATTTATATCCACTATGCTTCCCCTTTCTTGGCGGTTATACAGCAATTATACAGCTGTCATTTTTCCGCGTCAGTGATATTTTTAACATTTTTGTGTTGATTGGAACAACTTCTATACATTAGCATTATTTTGACAAAAAAGCAATAGGGTTTGAATATTTATAAGCTCTATTTACAGACCCAACCCGGTTCCGCCAGGTAAAAGCGTGGGCAAACCACCAGGGTTATTTTGCGTAAAATCATTGATTGCCTGAGTAACTGCAAGAATAAGCAATCCGCCCGTTGCAAGAGTAACGACACCGAGTACAATAGCAAAAATAAGAACCGTTTTTGCGGCGAATTTTTTGTAGCGGTAAAATTCACGCATAGGCCGGCCCTGCCTATCTCGCATAGCCCCTGACATAATAAGTGCGAGATCAACGATCACCCATATGCCTAGCCCGCCAAAAGTAAGCAATTTCAGAATGCCCGTACCGATTTTACCAAGATAAAACCGGTCTACCCCAAACGTTCCCCACATAAAACTAAGAAAAAACACAGCAAGAAAATGCTGGCCTTCGCTTGGTTCTTCCAGCCTGGTTTCTTTTATTTCTTCCTGTTCCATTTTTACCACCCTACTTGTTTGTTACGGTTGTCGTTTCGCCCGAGCCTGCCTTTTGGTAGGTGAACATGTAGTCCTTATCACCGATTGTACTATACGAGAAACCACCCAGCGTGTTTGTGATGTTTTTCAGCTCACTCATACCCTCGCTGTTTACCCCGTAGATATCCGGGCTTTTTGCCATGTCGTCGAGAAGCGTCTGATAGTCCCCCGGGTAATGGGAGTACCGGGAACGATACACATCGAGGCTGTCCTTAACGACGTTCTCATACGCCTTCTCCTGATTAGTAAGGGCAGCCTGCTGGCTATTCTTATTGGCGGTTGTGTAGTTTTGGCTCACAAAAAACCCCGCCACGATCACGATGCCAAGAAGGCCGAGCGTTATCGTGGCAATAAGGTTTTGTTTGGTCATTACGGAGTGAGCCGGTTAATGTCGCGCGGGAACAAAACCGCTTCTTTGACGTTGTTCAAACCGATTGTTTTTTCAACCAAGCGATCGATGCCAAAGCCACAGCCGCCGTGCTGGGGCAAGCCGTATTTAAATGCCTGAAGATAATATTTAAAGCCTTCGTGGCTGACATCCAGACCTGCGTTTTTCATTTGCTGGATCATGGTTTCGTAGTCGTTTTCACGGAGTGGACACGTGGCTATTTCAAGGCCGCGGAACAAAAGATCACCCCACATAACAACGCCGCGTTCGCGGTCCATTTTGTGGTAAAACTTGCCGGCCTCAATAGGAAACTCGATCGCAAAGACCAAGTCGCTCCCCAGTTCTTTACGAGCGTGATCGGAAATCCAGCGCTCTTCATCAGGAATAAGATCCTTTTCCTGGGTGGTGTCGGTTTTGGTGGCCTTAGTGTACATCTCGTGAATTTCGGCAATGGTAAAGCGAGGAACCTTACCATCCTCGGGCAGTTTAAGCTCGGGGGCATTCAGGCTCTTAAGATCATCGGCATGCTCCTCGTAAACGCGGCGAAGCACCGCCTGGGTCATGTCGCCAACGGTATCAAGCACCTCGTCGTGGCTTTCAACGAACCCCATCTCAATATCCAGCATGGTGAGTTCGGTAAGGTGGCGCGTGGTGGCACTTGGCTCGGCGCGGTAGCTGTGGCCGATTTCAAATACGCGTTCGAACGCCCCAACCATAATTTGCTTGTAAAACTGCGGGCTCTGGGCGAGCGTTGCGGTTTTACCAAAGTAGTCGAGTTTGAACACTTCGGCGCCGCCCTCGGTTGCCTCGGCAAGAAGCTTTGGCGTATCGATCTCGACAAACTCCCTGCTGCGAAGATGTTCGCGAATGTAATGTGTAAGATCGCCGCGGATCTTGAAGATTTTTTGCTCTTGCAGGTTACGGATGTTGAGAACGCGGTACTCGAACAGTGTGTCGAGGTTTTCGGGTTTGTGGCTGATTGGCTTGTCGATTTCAATCGGCGGCTCATCGGTAACCGCCACCTCGACTTCTACAGTAACGTCGTGAAGCTCGGCTCCCCCTGGGGCACGCTCGTCGGCAACGACGGTTCCCGTAAGGCTAAGAACCGTTCCTATTTGCAGGCCGCGCAGCTTCTCGAGCTCGTCTTTGTTGTCGATAAGGCTCTGCGCAAGACCGCTTCGGTCGCGTACTGTAATAAAGTTAAGGCCGCCAAGCAGGCGTTTTTTATGCAGCCACCCTTTTACTGTTACTGTTTCGCCCTGTTTTGAGGCAAGTTCCCTGGTAAGTGTCCGTGTCATGGTAATCCTTGATTATGTTATTTAGCAGTGGCTAAGGCGGGGCCGATTACTAGCAAACACGCCGGAGCTTGCTAGCCGACCCGTCGATTGCTGTTATTTTCAACTCGCCATCGTTTCATTAGGGTTATTTTACCACTTTACCCCTAAAAGCGCTAGATATCCTCGTGTTTTTGCGGTTCGTTGTTGCCGCGCGGGTTGCGGGCGGCAACAGCCCGAAGGTCTTCGTGGGCATCAAATTCATCAACGATTTTACGGCCCAACAGCGTCTCGATAACATCTTCGAGGCTGACTATTCCTACCGTTTCGCGGAACTCGTTTACTACCACGAACAAATGATGCCGGGTGCGAAGAAACGCTGTTAGTGCATGGTCGAGCGTCTGGTCCTCGCGTATGTAAAATACCCGGGGCTCCATGGCTTTTTCGGCAGTAGCCGAGCGTTGGCGGGCATCGAGAACTAAGAGGTCCTGAATATGCAACACGCCAACGATATGGTCAATATCGCCGTCGGTTACTGGAAAGCGGCTGTGGCCGGTTTTGTGGAGGTCGTCTAGTACGAGAGGTCCGAGCAGCTCCTTCTTGCCAATCGTATCTATAACCCCGCGAGGAGTCATGATTTCGCCTACCTGCCGTTTTCCAAATTCGAGCCCATGCAGCACGAGTTTCTTTTCATCACCCGACAATAACGAGCCTGAATTCGTGACCAGGTGGACCAGCTCTTCGCGGGAGTCAAGCCGGGTTTCGGCCGGTTCGGTAGAAACACTCCGGACAAGCCGGAAAATATTTTCGTGCGCAGTAATGAACTGTAAAATAGATTCTTCGTACCGCTCGTACAGCGGCTGTGTGGTATTTTTAACGATATTCATCCGCGAAACCGCTCCGTACTCCAGAGCAACGATCACCGCAACGACGATCCCGGTAAACCAACCAAGCGCAGCAACTGTCAGGGATACAAATACAACCAGAAAAAGAGCAGAAAGAACCCGCTGCATAGAGAGAACATCGCCTAAAGACGCTTCGCGCCTAAGTAGGGCTGCCGCCGCTTTATCGCCCTCTTCCTGACGGCGCCTTAGCTCAAACTTACTCAGCCCTGAGCGTTTTGGTACCACCGAACTGACAGCAATCAAAGCGATGAATGAGAGAAGACAGAGAATGGTGAGAAACCACAGCATACTCCTTTATTGTACCCTATACACGCTTGCCGAGACACCTCTTTTCCACTACACTATTTATAGTAATCATAAGGAGTTTCTCGTGAGTAAAAAAGCATGGATTATCTTTGCCAGTGTCTGCGTTGTGCTGATTGGCGGTCTTGTGTACCTTTCCAGCAAAGATAAAGTCGACGTCAGCAAAGTTGACGCGACAAAGATTCAAACCGCCAGCAACCAGTCGGGTAATATTGGCGACCATATTTTCGGCAAAAAGGATAGTAAGGTGGTTCTTATTGAGTACGGAGACTTTCAGTGTCCGGGCTGTGGCAGCGCCTACCCTACCGTTAAATCGGTAACCGAAAAATACAAAGGCCAGGTCGCGTTTATTTTTCGTAACTTCCCGCTTACCAATTTGCACCCGAACGCAAAGGCCGCTGCCGCAGCAGCCGAAGCAGCCGGCTTACAAGGCAAGTACTGGGAGATGCATGACAAGCTTTATGAAGGCCAAAGCTCCTGGGAAAACCTGAGCGCTTCGGAGCGCGGCGACTTTTTTGTCGGCTATGCAAACAGCTTAGGACTAAACGTTGCGACGTTTAAAGACGACATGGCGAACCCTAAAATCAACCAAAAAATCAATTACGATCTTGCACTTGGCAAAAAGGTCGGTGTGAACGCCACGCCAAGCTTTTACTTAAACGGAAAAGCCGTTAACCAGGACACCTGGAGCGAAGAAGCCAAGTTCGACCAGGCAGTGGTTACTGAACTAAAGAACAATAATATCGATCTTCCAAAAACGAAGTAAAATTACCTGACAGCAAAAAACACCCCGGTGCCTTGGGGTGTTTTTATTTTTTTGGGGTGAACTCTCGGAGGTATAACTCGCTTAAGAGTTCGGGGTGAACGTTCGTTCTATTGTGCGATATACAGTTGCCATTCGGCCGGCACCACATCCACTGCAATCTTTTTGCGCCTTGAAGACACAAATTCGACGGCTATTGGCATGTGAAGTTGTACTCCTTGTACTATATGCAGTCTCGGCGCGCTTCGACCTTTAAAATGAAATTTTACGTGTTTTGGCGCTGAGACACGTACATAATGGTAACAAACGCGTATACACACGTCAAGCACATCGCCGTTTTACGGCGCTTATGTTTCTATAATAGATAAAAAACAGAGGCGAGACAACCGTATTCTTATAGCAGAATTTACAACGCGCCTAAAAAACACCGCGTTTTTTGGCAAAGAGAAAGACAAGAAGCGTCACGCCAAGACTTACTATCGTTATGACACCATACGCCCACGGCTCTTTTTGGAACGGTAGCGCGACATTCATGCCGTACATACCATAAAATACCCCAGGCAAAGCGATAAGCGCCATGAGAACGGTAAGCGCCTTCATGCGCTGGTTGAGCGAGTTGTTCGCGAGCATACCGTACGTATTACGGATACTTGTAATACTCTGCCGTTGGCTGCTTATGGCCACCAGCAGCTGTTTAATGTAGAGTGATATGTCTTCTACGGCTTCGCGGTCACCGGAATCTTCCATGAGCTCCTGCAAACGCTCGGCGACAACCTGCATACTACTGAGGTTGGTGTGGTATTCGTTCAGGTTGCCTTCTACCGTCACAAAGCGGATAAAATCGTCGTTCTTTACTTCGTGGGTACGTAAGCGCTCCTCGGTATCGTAAATATAGTTTGCGGTATGCTGCATAAAATCTTCGTACTCGCTTACCACCGCGGCAAACGTACCAAGAAGCAGGCTTGTCGTGTCGGAAGCCTGGGCAATGACGCTTGGAGTAGCCAGGCGGTGATGTTCCGTGTTGGCCATGGATACGTTGATAAATACGGTGCCCCTTACTGCCAGCAAAACGGGCGTAGTAACGACCATCCCCTTTTTATTGCGATGTGCCGTGCGCACAAACGCATAGAGACCATCGCCGTTCGTGGTCTCAACGCGGGAAAGCTCGTGGGCGTCCAACACGTCACGCATGAGGTTTAGGTTAAAGCCGTAGGTATCAGACAAAAAATGCAGATCGTCATCCGTTACTGCATCACCGTGAATCCAGACGTTGTTTTTAGGCGGTTCGCTTACTTTTTGAAACTCTTCACCACTGCTCCGCCGTACATAGTATTTGAGCATACATAAGCAGTATAAAGTAAAAAACAAGGGCCGTCTATGACCCTTGTTTTAAAGTGGTGAGATTTACGCTCCCGGCGTCTCTTCGGGGCGCGCCGCCTCAAGCGCCCGTTCTTTGATGACAAAGCTTAGAACAAGGGCTATGGCCATAATTGCTGCCGTTGTCACAAAAATGGTGTGCAGGCTCGCAGAGAATGCTTTAACGATCTTGTCGTTATAGTTGTTCTGCTGCCGGGCGAAATCCTCTTTTGCCTTGGTGACAACTTGGGCAGGCAATGGCGCCTTGGAAATAGCCTCACTGTACCCCTCGGTAATCTTAGTCTTGGTTTCAGGGGTGTTAATGTTCAGCAGCGTATTCGCATCGTTAATGTTGCCCAGCTGTTTTACCATCGCCGGAGATTGCTTAAGTGTTTGGATATACGGGTCTTTGTTCATGTCGCCAAGCGACGTCGTGATACCTGCGGTCAGCATGCTGCCAAACACTGCAACACCGATTGTCGAGCCAAGTCCACGGAACAGCTGGACCGAGCTGGTCGCCATACCAAGGTATTTTTGCTCAAACTCGCTCTGGACGGCAATGTTCATAAGCGGCATCGCCATACCTATCCCGGCACCAACGAACACCATAATAATTGCTTCCTGCAAGAATGCGCTCGATGGCGTCAGCGTAGCAAGGAACGCAATGGCAACGCTTGAGAGAATGAAGCCGAACACCATAAAGCGCTTGTACTTCCCTACCTTTGAGACAAGCTGACCCGTCGCGATACTGGCTACCATCAGGCCGCCGATCATTGGAAGGAGCATCAGGCCGGATGTCTCGGGTGAGGCACCGAATACCTGCTGGTTAAACTGGGTCAGATAGAGGATTGAACCGAGCATAGCAGCACCCACGAACACGGCAATCGTCGCAAGCACAAGGAAGTTCTTGTTCGTAAAGAAGCTCAGCTTCAGGATTGGTTCTTTTACCTTATGCTCGACGTACACGAACGCACCGGTTGCGGCAATAATAATCGCCGTCATGATCAGACGAAGGGTCGTGAGGCTCATACCTGTTGAGCTGAGAAGATCGGCAAAGATCTTATCGGTGTTATCAACGGCAAGTACGAGGGTCGCCAGCGCGATGGCAAGCAGCCCTGCACCAATGTAATCGACCTTGGGCTTGTTTTCGTGTTTTAGCGGAGGACAGAATATCGCGATAATAGCGAAAGCCAGGATACCGACAGGGATGTTTATAAAGAATGTCCAGCGCCAGTCAGTCACCCATGAAAGGAGGTGGTGTGTCTCGGTAAGATAGCCGCCCAGCAGCGGACCGATGAACGATGCGATACCAAAGACCGAACCGATAAGTCCCTGCCAGCGTCCGCGTTCGCGGGCGGCAAAAAGGTCGCCAACGATCGTGAAGGCGTTGGCAGTTATGATACCGCCACCTATTCCCTGCAGCGCACGGAACAAAATAAGCTGGTTAATGTCACCGCTCATGCCACTGAATAGCGAGCCGACCGTAAAGATCGTGACTCCTATCAGGATCATGAGGCGGCGGCCGAACATGTCGGAGAACTTACCGGCAATCGGGGTGGTAATGGTAGTCGTAATAAGATACGCCGTTACAACCCACGAGAGCGATGAGTACGCGTTAAAATCTTGGACAATCTTGCCAAGGGCTGTTGAAATGATCGTCTGGTCAAGTGCAACCAAAAACAGGCTCGCCATGACGGACGCCATAATAATGAGCTTGCTACGCAAGCTTAAATGGTGGTGCATGCTTTCTACTCCTTATCTTTTTCTTGTTTAAGAGTACGGAACACTTCGACTTGAGCCATGATTTCTTCGACAAATGATTCGAGCATCTCCTCTTTTAAGAGAACGACACCCGCGCCGTGCATCGCGTTCATGACGTACAAGCGGTCACCAGGCTTGATATCCAGCTCCTCGCGGGCGTCAGAAGGAATAACAATCTGTCCTTTTGTTCCGACGGTCGCGGTGCCGTAGAGCTTTTTATCTGGGGTGATGAGGGACTTGCCCATAGTTTTCCATACTCCTTTACTGTTGTTCAGTATACCAAGTATGAAAAGTATGTCAAGTATGAATAATTGCTAAAGAATGCTCTATTACCAAACGACCAGGATTGGTTTTTAACCACGTATCAACGGCTTTTGCCGCTCCCGGAAGCGCTTCGTTGGCGTAATCATCAACAATAATAGTAGCACCCGGCGCCAAAAAATTCGATATAAGCGTAAGCGAATCCCAAACAGAATGATAGTAGTCGCCATCCAGAAACGCAAAGGCAATGCGGGGCGGAACATCGGCGGCCGTTAGATCGGAGAACCATCCCTTTTTTATAACCGGCATAGGAACGTTTGCCTGCTTAAGATTGCGAATGAGTTGCTTTTTGGTTGCCAGCAACTCGCCGGTTGTAAACTGCATGCCCGCCGGACTCTCGTCTTCGGTAGTCTTTGGCGGCAACCCCTCAAACGAATCGTACAAGTATAGTTTTCGGCCAGTGGTTTTTAGCCGGGAGGCGAGAAACACGCTGGTTGTTCCTACGTAGCAGCCGAGCTCCACGACATCGCCGGGGATATCGTTTTTTAGCACCGTCTCAAGCTCACGCAAAATAACCCGGATCTCACGCTCGTCAACTTGGTCCGAAAGCAGCGCTTTAGCCGTCACTCGCGGTACCTGTACCGTTCATCCTCACCCGCCGTATCATCGGCATCCTCAATATACTCACGCATATCTTCGCTGTCGTAGAGGTCATGCTCGGTATCGTCGTCGGTGTTTAGTTTTTGCAGCTCATCGCCAAAGGCGCGGGAGGAGACGCCCAGCTCCCGTGCCGGATCATCGGAAGTGTCGGCAAAAGCATTATCCAGGTGAGGATTTACCTCTTGCAGCTCTTCCTCGATGTGCGCCTCCAGGTTTTGGACATAGGCGTACGCGATCGATTCATGCCAGTTGCCATCACTTGCCTGCCGGATAGCATCTATATGATAATCGACCGAATTGCTTTTTTCTTTGGCGGCGTCGCCATCAAGTTCATGTCCAGCGCGTAACCTATTGAATGCAGCTTTTATTTTTTGCCGTGCCACTTCCTCGTTCATAGCGCCTCCTCTTTATATGTTCATTATATACCGTATAAGCCCGGCATTCACTGCAGAGAGTTACCGCTTTTTCATAAAGTAATAGCTGAGGCTAAGCGCGGCCGTAGCGCTGATTCCAATAATCACCCAAAACATGAACGGGCTGTTTTGGGCCGGCAGCGGTACGTTCATGCCGTATAACCCTGCAATCATGGTAGGAATGGTCATGGCCAGCGTAATTACCGTAAGGATCCGCAGCGTTTCGTTCAGGCGCGTGTCCATCACCGCACGGTACGAATCGCGGACGTTCGTAATGGTACGCAGCAGACTCTTACAACGCGCCATGAGTTGTTCGAGATCGATAGAAAGGTCCTCTACCAAATCACGGTCATCCTCATATAGCTGGAGTAGCCTTCCGCCCAGCAGCTTTTCAAGCGCCGTATTAGTAGGAATAAGCGCGTCCAGGTAGTCATTTAATTTACGCTCGTACTCAACGAACGTCGCGATATCCTGCGGCCGCAGGCGCCGGACGTCGTTGGTAGAAGCCCGCATTTGGCGGTTGATTGATGCCACCCGGCGCTGGTACTGTTCGGCAATTGCCTCCACCATCAGCATGAAGAGTTTAGTCTTTTGCGTTGTCGGCGTATCGGTCCTGTCGATAAACGGCTGCCAGAGGCGCCCCAGCGGATCCCGGCTTACTGTCACGATATGCTCGGTACCAAGCGCAAACAAGATAGGTGTTGTAAAGTCGTTAAAATCATCGTCCGTGTCGGGAAGCCGCGTAATAAAATACGTCCAGTCGCCCTCAAGCTCGACGCGGGGTACCTCGTGGGGGTCAAGGGCGTCCGTCAGGAGATCTTGGTCGAGTCCCCAGCCAATAAGCAATTCCATTTCTTCCTCGTTCGGACGTTCGGAACGTATCCATGTTCCCGGCTGAAGTTTACTGGTTTCTTTCATTCCCGGCCGGTAGTTGGTAGAACGGAGGTAGCTGATCATAGGAGGGTGCCTTTTTTGGTTTTATACTACCCCTATTATATACTCCTTAGGTCCCGACGGCACGTAACGAAACGCCGATAATCCCCCACCAGTCGTTTTGACTGGTATAGCCCATCGTCGCCGACGCCGCGCCGGGTGCGGTTGACATAGCCAAGTTCCCAGCGCCCGTACTAACGTTGTAGTTTCGCTGTACCTGCAGTGTTTGGAGCGACGTGTTGATGTCGGAACCACAACAAGCTGCATCTATAAACAGATCGTTAGCTGCACCTGTTGGCGTCACCTGAATACTCGTACCGGTACCATAGGCTGGCAGAACAGTCCTTGTTGGCGATGTCTGATCGACCCCTGTTGCGCTGATTGAGCCGCCGATAAGACCGTACGTTACCGAGTTGTTACAGGTTATAACGATAGAGCATGTACCAACGGGCGGAATGATGCCGAACAATTCAATATATCCGTCGTTCTGGTTGTTGGATTGCTGTCTGCCAAGCGACGTCATGGCATTGCCATTACAGGTGGCTGTGGTTGTCCACGTTGTTTGCCCGGCACCCACGGCTACTGCCGCTACAAGATAGCGGTTGGTTCCGGAACAAGTGTGCGACCACGACAAGGTAGTCGTGCCCGCCGCGACGACCCCCGTCGCGTTTGGTCCGATGGCATCAATAGCCACCGGCGATGACGCTGGTGCATAGGGGTGCCATGAGGAGCCGTCCCAGTACCGAAGCGTCTTAGCAACCCAGGAGCTGCCGTTCCACACCTTGACCGATTTCCACACCCAACTGCTGCCATCGTACACCTTAAGCTGGCCTGTATGATCGGCACCAATAACAAAGTCAACGGCGCTTTCACTATTACTGCCAAAGGAAGACGACGGACTCCTGCTTGTTCCGGAAGTCAGCCAGGATTGCCAGTGGTAGTTTCCGTCTGCAAGACCGGTAAGCCCGATCGCGACCGGCTGGTATACTTTTGGCGTCCGTGTTGTCCACGACCACGCTGCGGGTGCGGTGCTCATGTCTAGTTCCTGCACATCATTAAACCATGTGCCGCTGACTGGACGCCCCGAAGAAACAACAAACGTATTCCCTATCATGCCGGTTCCCGCACTTCGGCGGGCGGCGGGCGTGTTAGTAGTGGTCTGTGTTATCCAAGAGGAAAAACTGCTTGTGCTCGTGTAGCGCACGGTATTATTAACTAAAGTTCCATCATAACCACCAAAACAAATCAGCCGGTGGTTTGTGCTATCATACCCCATAACAGCTCCGCGAACGGCAAGCCCGCCCGTAACCGCCGTATCTACCCAAGCGCCATTTGTCGTTGTTAGATCAAGATAAAAGAGCTGGCTTGAATACCCCGCACCCGTAAAGCCACCATGAATATACAACCGCTTTGTGGCAGTGTCGAACACGTAGGCGGATTGCCATACTGGCGTTGGGGCCGTACCCGTAGGAGTAAGCTGCGACCACGTCTCGCTGCCCGACGTAAGATCGAGGGCCCAGACATCACCTAAAATCGTTGAGGCGTTCTGTCCGCCCCATATAACCATGCGATGGTTAGCCGCGTCATAACAACCCGCCACCAGCCACCTCTGGGCGGGCAGTGTACCCGACGGCGACAGCTTGGTTGCTTTATACATGCCAAACGCGTCTGCTTTTAGCTCCCACACGTCGTTGCTCATTTGCGACGAACCGCGTAGGCCCCCAAAAAAGATTACCCTGTCATTAATCGAGTCATATACCGCCAAGCCGCCCTCGCACTGTGTCATACTAAACGGCCCCCTGGCAGCATACCGCCAGGTTTGGTTTGCCTGGCTGTAAGCCCAGATTTCAGAGATATGCTCTCCATTTGAAATGGTTGCGTCGTCGTCCATGGCGCTGTACCCGTTCACGAACAACAGCTCCCCGCGTGAGGAGTTGTAGGCGAAAGCAGGCGCGTCCCGAGCTCGGAAATAGTCGACAACTGTTAAGCTGTACAGTGTCGCACTGGCCGAAGTATCACCCAGGTTAAACCCGTACACATATTTATCGGTACTGTCATACCCATAGAGCATCGATATCGCCATGATATTGCGGTTGGTATCTACCGCGGCGGCAGCGTTTGAAAAAGGAAACACTCCCTGGTTGTTGGTATCGTTGCTCTTAATCTGTGTCCAGGCCTCGCTGCCCGACGTAAGGGAAAGTTGGACGATATCGTTCCTGTTGGTGGTCGCGCTTCCCTGCCAGCCGCCCGTTAAAATAAGGCGCTGGTTAACACTGTCGTAGCCTATACTCGGGAGTTCACGCCCACCTGGGGCCGTTCCCGTGGGACTCAGTTGCGTAAAGGCACCGCCGCTAATACTATACTGCCACACGTCACTCAGATAGGTAGAGCCGTTGTAACCGCTAGTAATAATAAGCCGGTTATTGAGGGCGTCGTATATCATTGCCGCACCCGAACGGGCCGACGGGTTGCCCGCTGTGCCGTTTGCCTTAAGCGTTGTCCAGGTGACGCTTCCTGGCGAGTTGACGTTGAACGTGCATCTATACAGGTCGTTAACACGGCTCGACGCCCAGCCGCCAAAAAGATAGATATCTATGGTGTTTGAGGCAGTAACTTTTGCCGCCATGTGGTGGGTTATGTAGTCGCGGGCGCTGGGGGCGTTCGTTTGAGTGAGGGTTGTCCAGGCCTCGCTGCCAGGCGTAGAGACGTCCAAAGCCAGCATATCGTTCCTATCGCCCGGATCAGCTCCACCCCATCTGATCATATAAGCCTTGTCAACTGAACCAGAGGTTGTGCCGCGCGCATACACCGACCCGCAGAGGTTTCGGGCGACCGGCGCAGTACCGGTTGGGGTTAGCTTTTTCCACCTGTGGTAGGCGGTGTCGGCCGAAAGTTCCCATACCTCGTTAAACCGTACCGATCCATCGTAACCGCCAAACAGAATGAACCGTTTGTTTTTTGCGTCGTACACCATAGCGCTCCCACGACGCGAGGTTGGCAAATTAG
>Ga0224731_1053_pt1 | contig 18549 bp, 17 predicted proteins | sample IA1ulk_2_FD_161639 | JGI IMG/M metagenome (GOLD analysis project Ga0224731, IMG submission 161639) | Enriched cells from agricultural soil in Iowa, United States - IA12soil_GW_FP2(bulk) | ecosystem: Environmental > Terrestrial > Soil > Agricultural land | place: USA: Iowa | collected 2017-05-08 | reverse complement strand
GAATTAATCCCAAAAGCAAAAGAGCTTGCACTAAAAATTGCAAAGAAAAGCCCAGTATCTATTGCTGCTGCTATTGAGCTATTAAACTATGGGAAAACAGATCATTTCTACAAAGGTGTCAAAAGGGAGTCAGAGCTTTTTGGGCATGTCTTTAAATCAAAGGACGGGCAAGAAGGAATATCAGCTTTTATTGAAAAGCGTGAACCAAACTTTACAGGTGAATAGTGATAAACGGCATTCATAATGCCATTTTATATATTAAATTATTGTAATCTTTAAAACTAACGAAATGTTTATTAAATGTAGGAGGGGTTAGGATGAATATTTTTGTACTCTTAAAAAGAACATTCGATACGGAGGAAAAAATTACGCTCTCGGGTGGACAAATTAATGAAGATGGCGCTGAATTTATTATTAATCCATATGATGAATATGCTGTGGAAGAAGCAATTCAAGTTCGAGATGCTCACGGTGGTGAAGTAACAGTTGTTACAGTAGGAAATGAAGAAGCTGAAAAACAACTTCGTACTGCATTAGCAATGGGTGCAGATAAGGCCGTTCTTATTAATATAGAGGATGATATAGATTATGCTGACCAATTTACAACATCCAAGATTTTAGCAGAATTTCTGAAAGATAAAGAAGCAGATTTAATAATTGGCGGAAATGTAGCAATTGATAATAGTTCTGGTCAAGTTGGGCCAAGGGTTGCAGATTTATTAAATATTCCATATGTAACGACTATTACAAAATTGACCATTGATGGGGACAAGGTAACGGTCGTACGTGATGTGGAAGGAGATTCCGAAGTTATTGAAACGTCTTTACCATTATTGGTTACTGCACAACAAGGCTTAAATGAACCGCGTTATCCATCTTTGCCTGGAATTATGAAAGCGAAGAAAAAGCCATTAGAGGAGCTTGAACTAGATGATCTTGATTTAGATGAGGATGACGTAGAAGCAAAAACGAAAACGATTGAAGTCTATTTACCGCCTAAAAAAGAAGCAGGAAAAATATTAGAGGGCGAATTAGATGCTCAAGTGAAAGAACTTGTAAACTTGCTTCATCATGATGCAAAAGTAGTTTGATTGAATCGGGGATAATTCCATACGTTTATTATCGGAAAATTAGACGATATTTTTAACATACAGGGAGGTTTTTCTAATGGCAAGAAAAGTTCTAGTATTAGGTGAGGTTCGTGATGGATCACTTCGCAATGTTTCATTTGAAGCAATTGCAGCTGGTAAGACGGTTGCAGAAGGCGGAGAAGTAGTCGGCGTATTAATTGGGGAAGAAGTAGCGGGATTAGCTAATGAGTTAATTCATTACGGTGCTGATAGAGTAGTAGTAGTGGAAGATGAAAAGTTAAAACAATATTCCTCTGACGGATTCTCGCAAGCCTTTATGGCAGTTGTAAGCAATGAAAATCCAGAAGGTATCGTATTTGGACATACAGCACTTGGAAAAGATTTATCTCCAAAAATCGCTAGTAAGCTAAATACTGGTCTTATTTCAGATGCTACTAATGTTGAAGTAGCAGGCGGAAATCTAGTATTTACACGTCCAATATACTCTGGTAAGGCTTTCGAAAAGAAAATTGTAACAGACGGAATTATTTTTGCAACAGTCCGACCTAACAATATAAGCCCATTACAAAAGGATGAGGGAAAAACAGGGGATGTAAGCACTATATCTGCAGAAATTAAGGATCTTCGCACGATTATTAAAGAAGTAGTTCGCAAAGCAAGTGAAGGTGTTGATCTTTCGGAAGCAAAGGTGGTCGTTGCAGGTGGACGTGGAGTGAAAAGTGCCGATGGTTTTCAGCCACTTAAAGAACTAGCCGATGTCCTAGGAGGAGCAGTAGGTGCTTCCCGCGGTGCATGTGATGCGGATTATTGTGATTACTCCTTGCAAATCGGCCAAACAGGTAAAGTAGTCACACCAGATCTCTATATTGCATGCGGAATTTCAGGAGCGATTCAGCATTTAGCAGGAATGAGCAGTTCAAAAGTAATTGTTGCGATTAATAAGGATCCAGAAGCAAACATCTTTAAAGTTGCTGATTATGGAATTGTTGGTGATTTATTTGAAGTCGTGCCAATGCTGACAGAGGAATTTAAGAAATTGAAGGTTGCTCAATCATAATAAAGCTTGATACACAAGAAAAGGTGCAGAGAAATCTCTGCACCTTTTTTATTTAATATATTTCTGATTAGTGCATGCAGATTATTTCCTTCTTCTCCTAGCAATAAGTTAATATTCATGAATCATTTTCAAGCATCAGTTCTACCTGGAAAATCTTTTAATAAACTATTTATTAATAATGGACGAAAAGAAGCTGGTGATAAGTATGATTGAAACAATACATCTCGACATAAAGGGAATGTATTGCAGTGCTTGTTCGGGAAGAATTGAAAAGTCTGTATTAAAACTGGACGGAGTCTTCGATGCTAACGTAAATATGGCTACTGAAAGAGGAAGAATAGTATACGACTCGGAAACTATCAATAAAAGCATGATACTTGAAAGGATCAATAAATTAGGCTATATTCCAAGTTTAATCACACAAAAAGGAATAAATGAAGACAAAAAAGATGCTGAAATTAATTATTTAACATGGAAAGTAATTTTTTCTATTCTTTTTGCCTTCCCTTTAGTTTTAACAATGTTTGTACAAGCTGATTGGATAAAGGTAGATTTGCCAAGTATTTTTTTAAATCCGTGGTTTCAGCTGGCATTAGCCACACCAGTTCAATTTATTATTGCCTTTCCTTTTTATGAAGGTGCTTGGAATTCTATAAAAAATAGAGGGACAACCATGGATGTACTCGTAGTCATTAGTACAACCTCTGCTTATTTTTACAGTCATTATCTTACGGTTCGTTCATTAAATATGGATTTTAAAGACCATCCCATTCATCTTCATTTTGAAACAAGTGTATTGATTATTACATTTGTTTTAATTGGAAAATGGGTGGAGGCAAAAACAAAAAGAAAGACATTAGATGCCATTGATTCCTTAAATAAATTAAAAGTAAATACAGCAATAATTTTAGAAAATGGTAATGAGGTTCGCAAAATCATAAAAGATATCGTTCCGGGTGATATTATTTTATCTAGGCCAGGAGAAAGAATTCCAATTGACGGTGAAGTGATAACTGGTCAGACGATGATAAATGAATCGATGATTTCCGGGGAAAGTATTCCAGTCGAAAAGAAATACGGAGATAGGGTATACGCAGGAACAGTAAATCTGAATAGCGTGATTCAAATTAAATCAATAAAAAAACATTCCGAAACCGTTTTATCGAAAATCATCGATATAGTACAAGATGCACAATTATCTAAGCCGCCTATTCAAGAAATTGCTGACCGTTTCACTTCCATCTTTGTACCAATTGTACTGGTGCTTGGATTTATCACTTTTATGCTGTGGTATTTTATACTGGATCCAGGTATCCTTAGCGCAGCGCTGGAGAAGACGATAGCTGTGCTGATCATTTCCTGTCCCTGTGCATTAGGCTTAGCTACACCAATGTCTATTATGGTTGGGAGTGGACAGGCGGCAAAGCTTGGAATCCTTATTAAAGAAGGAAAGATGATTGAACTTCTAAGTAAAAATAATATTGTTGTCCTGGATAAAACAGGAACTATTACGGTGGGCAAGCCGCAAGTCACAGATATATTGGTGAGAAATATGGATTCCACCTTATTTTTACAGCTTGTCGGTTCTATCGAAAAGGGAGCCAATCATCCAATTGGCAATTCCATCGCAGAAGCAATTGAAAAAAAGATCTCCGATATACCATTGGCAGAAAGAATTGAAGTAATGTTCGGATATGGTGTACAAGGTGTTGTCATGAATAGAACAATAAAAATCGCCAATGTTCATTATTTTAAAAAACATCAAAAGGCAAAGTATAATCCATACTTTGAGCACGCAAAAAAATTAGAACAAGAAGGAAAGTCGGTGATGCTTGTTTCTATTGATGATCGTATACATGGAATAATTGCTGTAAGAGATGAAATAAAAAAATCTTCTGCCAAGGCAATATACCGTCTAAAACGTTTAGGGTTTAACCTTGTCATGCTATCAGGGGATAATCCAATTACTACGAAAAACGTTGCTCAAAATGTGGGGATAAAAAATTTTGAGGCAGAGTTTTCTCCTCAGAAGAAAGCGGATTGGATAAAAGCCGCACAAAAATCCGGTAACCACATAATCATGGTAGGAGATGGCATTAATGATGCTCCAGCACTATCAGTGGCAGATGTTGGGGTTGCCTTAGGGACAGGGACTGATATAGCGGTGGAGACAGGTGATGTCGCTATTTTAAACGGCGATTTAAATAGTGTAGTGGATGCCATAGAAATCAGCAAAAAAACATTGAGAAATATTAAGCAAAATTTTTCTTGGGCATTTATATATAATATTATTTGTATTCCACTAGCTGCATTTGGGATATTATCTCCTTGGTTCGCTAGTGCGGCAATGGCATTTAGCTCTGTCTCTGTAGTATTAAATTCGCTCCGATTAAAAAAGATACCTTTATAAGTGGTTGTGTTTCATGCATAACGTAAAAATGGGTCGGGAATTTTAATAAAGAATGTTGCTTTTTTATAGCGTTACTTATCTAAATACAATTCAGAGTATTAATAAGTTTTATCTACAAAATAATAGGAAAGAGGCCTTAACCGAAACTTTTCATTAGCATGATTAAGATTAGGATGGTATACTTTCTTTAAAGTTAATATTAGGAGGCAAGTGATTATGGCAATTACACATGTAACAGATGCAAACTTTGCTGCCGAAACAGGCCAAGGTTTAGTATTAGTAGATTTTTGGGCAACTTGGTGCGGCCCTTGTAAAATGATTGCACCTGTATTGGAAGAAATAGATGGTGAGTTAGGCGATAAAGTAAAAATCGCTAAATTAGATGTAGATGAAAATCAAGAAACGGCAAGTAAATATGGTGTAATGAGTATTCCGACGCTTATTTTAATGAAAGACGGAAAAGAAGTTGATAAAGTAATCGGTTATCAACCAAAAGAAGCATTAGTGGAGTTCATTAATAAACATGCTTAATCAATAAGTAAAAGAAATCCGAGTCCTATGACTCGGATTTTTTGAAAGGTGAAAGACATGAATGAAATGATCAAAAATAAGCTTGCCCTCCTACCGGACCAACCAGGATGCTATTTAATGAAGGATCGCCAAGGGACCATCATTTATGTGGGAAAAGCGAAGATCCTAAAGAATCGGGTTAGATCATACTTCACAGGTTCGCATGATGGAAAAACACAAAGATTAGTAAGTGAAATTGAGGATTTTGAATATATTGTAACTTCTTCGAACATAGAAGCATTGCTACTTGAAATAAATCTCATCAAGAAACATGATCCAAAGTATAATGTCATGTTAAAAGATGATAAAAGTTATCCATACATTAAACTAACCAATGAACGACATCCCCGTTTGATAACTACAAGAAAAGTGAAAAAAGATAAAGGTAAATATTTTGGTCCATATCCAAATGTACAGGCTGCAAATGAAACAAAAAAACTGCTAGATAGAATTTACCCATTGCGGAAATGCTCAACACTCCCAGATCGAGTTTGCTTATATTATCATTTAGGACAGTGTCTTGCTCCCTGTGTAAATGAGGTAAAAGAAGAAACCTATCAGCAGATGGTCGATGATATAACTAAATTTCTAAACGGCGGTTACCGAGAAATAAAGATAGAGCTAACAAAAAAAATGGAGCAGGCTGCTGAAAACCTAGAATTTGAAAGAGCAAAAGAGTTCCGTGATCAAATTACGCATATAGAAACAACCATGGAAAAACAAAAAATTACGATGACTGATTTTACAGACAGAGATGTATTTGGCTATTCCGTTGATAAAGGCTGGATGTGTGTTCAAGTCTTTTTTATCAGGCAAGGCAAGTTAATAGAAAGGGATGTTTCTCTATTTCCAACTTATGATGAACCAGAAGAAGAATTCTTAACCTTTATGGGGCAATTTTATTCTCTTTCAAATCACTTTAAACCGAAGGAAATCCTAATTCCAAAAGAAGTAGATAAAGAGCTTGCGGAACAATTATTAGAAGTGAAGATTATTCAGCCCAAAATTGGTCCCAAAAAAGATTTAGTTAAATTAGCAGAAAAAAACGCAGCTATTGCTCTAAAAGAAAAATTTGCATTAATTGAAAAGGATGAGGAAAGAACAATAAAAGCAGTTGAATCACTAGGTGGCGTAATGGGTATATATACACCTTATCGAATAGAAGCATTTGATAACTCGAATATACAAGGTACAGATCCTGTTTCCGCCATGGTTGTTTTTATTGATGGAAAGCCTGAAAAAAAAGAATACCGAAAATATAAAATAAAAACGGTAAAAGGGCCAGATGATTATGAGTCCATGCGCGAAGTGATTAGAAGAAGATACTCAAGGGTATTAAAGGAAGGGTTGCCGTTAGCGGATTTGATTATTATTGATGGCGGAAAAGGACAGATAGAAGCCGCAAAGGATATATTAGAAAATGAGCTTGGACTAGATATACCAGTTGCTGGCCTCGCAAAAGATGATAAGCATAAAACATCACAACTGTTATATGGGAATCCACTGGAAATTATTCCGTTAGGGAGAAATAGTCAAGAATTTTATTTACTGCAAAGAATTCAGGATGAGGTTCACCGATTTGCTATCACTTTCCACCGCCAACTCAGAGGCAAGTCCGCTTTTCAATCATCACTCGATGATATCCCAGGTATAGGGGAGAAACGAAAAAAACAGCTTTTACGTCATTTTGGATCTCTGAAAAAGATGAAAGAGGCTGATGTTGAAGAATTTATAGAAATTGGAATCCCGCGAAATATAGCGGAAGTTTTGAAAGAAAGACTGGAAAATTAGTATAGTCAAAATATAATTGATATGGTATAATTTTAAAAAATTGAATCATTTATCACCTTCATAATAAAAGTGATAGAGGAGCAAAACTTATTAGTAAGAGCTTGGAGAAAAATGAGTTTCAATGAAAAGCTACGAAAGGAAGTTTTGCCGAAGTGGAAATAGACTCATTTTCTGTTTCTGCTGGTTCTGCATTGAATAAGTGTAGGATTGTCAAGGTGTATGATAAACATCTTGGAGAGCTATCTCGCAGTTGTGATTGTCGTATTTTTACGTTTTCACTAGAGCATTGAGATATCTTTCTCATTGCTCTTTTTTTATCTCTGCGTAGAAAGCGAGTATTCGTTTCAGATAATAATTGGAAAGCAGGCGAAAAGATTGGGTCTAGTTGTACAAAAATTTGGTGGGACTTCTGTCGGAACAATTGAAAGAATTAAAAATACGGCAAAAAGAGTAATTGCAGAAAAGAAAAAAGGAAATGACGTAATCGTCGTTGTATCCGCAATGGGGAAAACTACTGATCAGTTAGTTTCCCTCGCTAAAGAGTTATCTCCATATCCAAGTAAGCGAGAGATGGATATGCTTCTATCAACAGGAGAGCAAGTAACGATTTCTTTATTAGCTATTGCACTGGCAGAGGCAGGCTATGAGGCTATTTCTTTGACTGGCTGGCAGGCAGGAATCTTAACAGAAAATGTACATAGCAATGCTAGAATTTTAAATATTGATCAAATGAGAATACAACAATATTTAAAGGAAAATCGAATTGTTGTAGTTGCGGGTTTTCAAGGTATAAACGATCATAACGAAATTACTACTTTAGGTAGAGGCGGATCCGATACTACTGCAGTAGCGTTGGCAGCCGCACTACATGCGGATAAATGTATGATTTACACAGATGTTACAGGAGTGTTTACATCTGACCCGCGATATATTCCATCTGCAAGAAAACTAAGTGCTATATCGTATGATGAAATGTTAGAGTTGGCAAATCTTGGGGCTGGTGTACTTCATTCGAGAGCCGTAGAATTTGCAAAAAATTATAAGGTGCCGTTGGAAGTATGTTCTAGCATGGAAGAGGAATCTGGAACGATAATTGAGGAGGAAGTTCAAGTGGAAAAAGGCCTAGTTGTCCGTGGAGTAGCATTTGAAGATGAAATCACAAGAATAACCGTATTTGGTTTAAAGAACAAAATAACAAATTTATCTGGAATTTTCACTTCTTTAGCCAATAACAATATAGATGTAGATATTATTATTCAAAATCATACTGTTGGGGAGAATCCATATTTATCATTTACCATCAAGCACGAAGATTTAAGGGACACAACTCAATTACTAGAAGCAAAGCAAGGAGAACTTGGCTTTGATCACTTTGAATATGAATCCGGTCTTGCAAAGGTGTCAATCATCGGTTCTGGAATGATTTCAAATCCAGGAGTAGCGGCAAAAATGTTTGACTGTTTAACTAGGAATGATATTCAGATAAAAATGGTCAGTACATCTGAAATAAAAGTCTCTACTGTTATTGAGGAATCTCATATGATAAAAGCAGCGCAAAGCTTGCATACAACATTCGAATTAGATGTTGTAGAGCAGGGAGTTAGCTAATAAAAAAAGCCTAATTTAGGCTTTTTTTTGATTACTATTCAGCTATTGGGAATTGAGTCTTTTAAATCCCAGCGGAGAATGAAGCGAATCGATTGCGTTTTTTTTCATAACCTCTTCATATGCTTCTGTCCTTACTTTTTTTTGCGTTTGAATTTGTTCTGCTAAAAATCCCGCTTCAAGTTTATAACAACCATCTGTTTTTAATTGTAAATGTCGGGAAATAAGCGGACTTGTAATTTCTAATTCCATGCCGTGTTTTTCTTCTTTTATTACTTTTAGGTGTCCCCAGCCGGCTTCTTCAAAAAAAGAAATAACTTCATCCATTGATACTAGAGGAAACTTTCTCGCAAGATGCTTGCCTGCCCAATATAAAATTTCAGGTGTCTCTTTCCCAAGTATCTCAGGGATCAACACTTCCCTCATTAATTCATATCCAAAGGCAGGAATTGTCAACTGCTCTGTATTTTCCATGCTTTCTTCTTCTAATTGTAATGACGCTCTCAAGTTATTCCCCTCTTTCTATAAGGATATTATATACAAAAATAACCTTCAGTTTGATAAAAAATTTTTACAAAATCGTAACCAAATATTGCATTTAGGTATAATTGCTTATTTCGAACATCCTTACAATATATGAATACGAAAGTTAAACATTATGAACATTTTTCGACTTTTTTCTGTATACGTTTCCTTGACGCTTATGAATAGCGGGAGTAAAATGGTTATGTCACATAAAAGCATAAAATTTGATGCATAGTAAGGAAAATGAAATTTGATATTTTTTTAGAATATTTTGCTATGCACGCTCTAAATCTAAGGGGGGTAAATTGTGGCCGGAAATCGTGAATTTTTAAACCGCAGATTACATTCATTGCTAGGGGTTATTCCTATTGGTGCATTCCTAGTTGTGCACTTAGTAGTGAACCATTTTGCAACTCGTGGTGAGGCATCTTTTAACCATGCAGTTTCATTTATGGAAAGTCTGCCGTTCCTTATTTTCCTTGAAATCTTTTTAATTTATTTACCGCTGCTGTTCCATGCAATTTATGGATTCTATATTGCATTCACAGCAAGAAATAATGTAAGCAGACTTAGCTATTTCCGAAACTGGATGTTCTTATTACAACGTGTTTCTGGTATCATCGTGTTTATTTTCCTTGCTTGGCACGTATATGAAACTCGTATCCGAATTGCATTAGGACAAGAAACACTAGATTTCCACATGATGGAAAACATTCTATCAAATCCAGTTATGGTCATTGTATACATAATCGGAATTGTTGCGACTATTTTCCACTTCTCTAATGGTTTATGGTCATTCTGCGTTAGCTGGGGAATTACACAATCACCTCGTTCACAACAAATTTCTTCTTACGTAATGTTAGTTGTGTTTGTGATATTGACAATTATTGCTTTACGTGCAATTTTTGCATTTGTTTATCCTGGCTGGTTTGCATAAGGAAAAAAGAACGGATGCCACAAATTTTGTGAGAAATCATTTTTCTAACAAATATGATTTTTAAATGTCAAAAGAACGGAACCTCCTACTTACTTTTAGTTATAAAGTAATTTAGTAGGGATTCTAATATCGGTTTTTGTAGTTTTAAAAAGGAGTGAGTCACGATGAGTAAAGGGAAAATCATCGTAGTCGGCGGTGGATTAGCTGGCTTGATGTCAACAATTAAAATAGCAGAAGCAGGAAAAAAAGTGGATTTATTTTCTGTTGTACCAGTAAAACGTTCTCACTCAGTGTGTGCACAAGGTGGAATAAACGGTGCAGTGAATACGAAAGGTGAAGGAGATTCACCTTGGATCCATTTTGACGATACAGTTTACGGTGGAGACTTTTTAGCAAATCAGCCTCCAGTTAAGGCAATGTGTGATGCTGCACCTGGTATCATCCATTTGTTCGACCGTATGGGTGTTATGTTTAACCGTACACCTGAAGGATTATTAGACTTTAGACGTTTTGGTGGTACACAACACCATCGTACAGCATTTGCAGGGGCTACTACTGGCCAGCAGCTATTATATGCTCTTGATGAACAAGTTCGCCGCCATGAAGTTGCTGGACTAGTAAATAAGTTTGAAGGTTGGGAATTCCTAGGGATTATCCAAGATGATGCAGGGGTTTGCCGTGGTATCGTAGCGCAAAACCTAACATCAATGGAAATCAGAGCATTTGAAGCAGATGCAGTTATCATGGCTACTGGTGGACCTGGTATTATTTTCGGTAAATCTACAAACTCTGTTATCAATACAGGTTCTGCTGCATCTATTGTTTATCAACAAGGTGCAACTTATGCAAATGGTGAATTTATACAAATTCATCCTACAGCAATTCCTGGAGATGACAAGCTTCGTTTAATGAGTGAATCAGCTCGCGGTGAAGGTGGCCGTATTTGGACATATAAAGATGGTAAGCCTTGGTATTTCTTAGAGGAAAAATATCCAGCATATGGTAACCTTGTGCCACGTGATATTGCAACTCGTGAAATCTTCCATGTTTGTGTAGATATGAAGCTTGGTATCAATGGTGAAAACATGGTTTACCTTGATCTTTCACATAAAGATCCACATGAGCTAGATGTAAAGCTTGGTGGTATCATTGAAATTTACGAAAAATTTGTTGGTGAAGATCCACATAAAGTACCAATGAAAATATTCCCTGCTGTTCATTATTCAATGGGTGGATTATGGGTTGATTACAAACAACATACTAGTATTGAAGGATTGTTTGCATGTGGTGAGTGTGACTTCTCTCAACACGGTGCAAACCGTTTAGGTGCAAACTCTTTATTATCCGCTATTTATGGTGGTATGGTAGCAGGCCCTGAAGCAGTTAACTATATTGAAGGATTAGAAACTAGTACAGATGGCTTATCTTCTTCTATCTTTGATAAGGCAGTTAAAGAACAAGAGGAAAAATGGAATAATATTCTATCCTTAAATGGTACAGAAAATGCTTATGTACTTCATAAAGAACTTGGCGAATGGATGACAGAGAATGTGACCGTTGTTCGTTATAATGACAAATTGAAAAAAACGGATGACAAGATTCTTGAATTGATGGAACGCTATAAAAATATCAATGTAAATGATACAGCAAAATGGAGTAACCAAGCTGCTGCATTTACTCGTCAATTACAAAATATGTTACAGCTTGCCCGTGTTATTACAATCGGTGCATTAAACCGTAACGAAAGCCGCGGTGCGCATTACAAACCAGATTTCCCTAAACGCGATGATGAAAATTGGTTAAAAACAACATTAGCTAAATATGATGCTGCGAACAATACTCCTACATTTAGCTATGAAGATGTTGATGTTTCATTAATTAAGCCTCGCGAACGTGACTATACGAAAAAACATTAATATCTCATAAAAGGAATAGCGGATATTAATGTATCCCTTATAAAGCCTCGTGAACGGGACAATACTTAAAAGAAAGAGGAGAAATAAGGATGAGTGAACAAAAAACGGTACGTTTTATCATTACACGTCAAGATAATCCGAATTCAGCGCCTTATGAGGAGGAATTTGAAATTCCGTATCGTCCAAATATGAATGTGATTTCTTCATTGATGGAAATACGCCGAAATCCGGTTAATGCTAAAGGTGAAAAAACAACTCCAATTACTTGGGATATGAACTGTTTGGAAGAGGTTTGTGGTGCATGTTCTATGGTGATCAATGGAAAACCAAGACAAGCCTGTTCCGCTCTTATTGATAAGTTAGAACAGCCAGTTCGCCTTGCACCAATGCGTACATTCCCAGTAGTTCGCGATCTTCAGGTAGACCGCAGCCGCATGTTTGATTCCTTGAAAAAGGTCAAAGCATGGATTCCAATTGATGGTACTTACGACCTTGGGGAAGGTCCACGTATGCCAGAGAAGAAGCGCCAATGGGCTTATGAGTTATCTAAATGTATGACTTGCGGTGTATGTCTTGAAGCATGTCCAAATGTAAATAGTAAGTCTAATTTCATCGGACCTGCTCCGTTATCACAAGTACGTCTTTTCAATGCTCATCCAACTGGTGCAATGAATAAAGACGAACGTTTAGAAGCAATCATGGGAGACGGCGGGCTTGCAAATTGTGGTAACTCACAAAACTGTGTACAGTCTTGTCCTAAAGGAATTCCTTTAACTACATCCATTGCTTCATTAAACCGTGCAGCTACTTTCCAAATGTTTAAAAACTTCTTTGGAAGCGACCATATGGTTGACTAATATTCATATACAAAAGTGCCTTTCAATAAGTTAGGTACTTGGGAAAGGGTCTTCAGTTATCACTGAAGACCCTTTTTACATTTATATTATTTTCAAAAAATTCCTTTTTCATTTTGTTTTTTCTAGTTATAATGAAAGAATAAGAATGAACATTCATTCATTTTTTAAGGAGGCTAGAAATTATAATGAAGAAGATCTCATACATTGAAGATTTTGCAGCATGGAAACAAGAATTTTCATTTTTTCATCCAATTTCCGTAAGATTTTCAGAAACCGATATGTTTGGACATTTAAATAATACGGTTGCTTTTACTTATTTTGAGGAAGCAAGAATTGAGTTTTTAAATGCAAAAGGGTTTATGGGTGAATGGCTTTCTAACCACAGTGCAATACCTGTTGTTGCTGATTTACAGTGTGATTATTTAAAGCCGATATTTTTTGGCGATAAGCTTAAGCTCTATGTAAAAGCTGAAAAGGTGGGGAATTCTTCCGTTGATCTTCACTATATGGCAGTAAACCAAAAAGATGATGTATGCCTAGTAGGTAGAGGTACAATGGTTCAAATGTCTACGGTAACTGGAAAAGGAGTACCATGGGAAGAAAATGAAAAACAAAAGCTAATGTTTTCCTAAATAATTATATGGAATGATTGCGCACATTGAAATACCAAGAAAATAGCACATTTTTCTTTTTTTCTTTTTTTCGTTGTCTTCAAATGTCACTCTCATTATTTCTTTCACATATGATATTCTGACAATCAAAATACCCATCCCCGCGGTTTAAAGCTGGCGAAGGCAAGGAGGGTTACAATAGTTGAAGGACAACGAATTCACACACAAACCGCTGCTTACAAAAAGAGAAAGAGAAGTATTCGAACTGCTAGTCCAAGACAAAACAACGAAAGAAATTGCAAGCGAATTGTTTATCAGTGAAAAAACAGTTCGAAATCATATTTCCAATGCCATGCAAAAGCTTGGAGTCAAGGGGCGTTCTCAAGCTGTGGTAGAACTACTTCGCATGGGAGAGCTTAAGCTTTAAACAAAGCCGACTGCTAATGGCAGTCGGTTTTGTTTATGGGTTATCTCTATTCGAAAAAAATAATATGCTCCCCAAAAAGTAATACATAAATCTTTCTTGAAATTTGAATTAAAAAAGGTGACAATATTTTTAGGAAGTTTATTTGTTGATTGGAGGTTTGCTGAAGAAATGATTAATGAGAGTGATATAATAAAACATGATATAGACATTGTTGCGAGAATAGAGAAAGATCTTCGATATATTGCTGCCATTATTAAACAAAAGGGGCGGGAACTTCTTAGTAATTATACTATTACGCCACCTCAATTTGTTGCTTTGCAATGGTTATTTGAAGAAGGGGATATGACAATAGGGGAATTGTCTAATAAAATGTATTTAGCTTTTAGTACAACTACAGATTTAATTGATCGAATGGAAAAAAGTGAACTTGTTGTAAGAGTGAAAGACGCACATGATCGACGTGTCGTAAGAATTCACTTGCTTGACAAGGGAAAAAATATGATAGATGAAGTGATTAAAAAAAGACAGTTCTATTTGCAGGATGTATTGAAAAACTTCTCGTCTGATGAAGTGTTATTACTAAAAGAAAATCTTATTAAATTACATCATGAAATGAAGACAGAATGAGGCGAGATGCTTGAAACAACCAATTGGTATTATTGATTCGGGGGTTGGGGGCCTTACTGTAGTTAAAGAGGTTATGCGGCAGTTGCCAAATGAAACTATTTATTATGTTGGTGATACTGCACGTTGTCCATATGGTCCCCGTCCCGCAGAAGAAGTAAAAGCTTTTACTTGGGAAATGACAAATTTCCTGTTAAAACACAATATAAAAATGCTTGTTATTGCTTGCAATACTGCAACTGCAGTAGTTTTAGATGAAATAAGATCCATTGTAAAAATACCAGTGCTTGGTGTTATCTATCCAGGTGCCAGAGCAGCTTTGAAAGTGACGAAGGACTTTAAAGTAGGTGTTCTCGGAACAATTGGGACCATCAAAAGTGAAGCCTATGTGAAAGCATTAAGGTCCATTAATAGGCGTGTTGAAGTTACTTCATTGGCATGTCCAAAATTTGTTCCTTTAGTGGAGAGTGGAGAATATCATGGACCTATAGCGGAAAGAATTGTTTCAGAATCACTTGAACCTATTAAAAATGCTGACATGGATGTCCTTATATTAGGCTGTACCCATTATCCGCTATTGCAGAAGCTAATCAAAAAAGCAATAGGGGAACATATACAAATTATCAGCTCAGGTGAAGAGACAGCTAGAGAGGTCAGTACAATTCTTTATTTCCATGATATTTTTACGGATGCATGTATACCTCCAAAACATAAATTTTTTACAACTGGTTCGGATAAAATGTTTTCTGCAATTGCTTCAGACTGGTTGGAGCAGCAGATTGACCATGTGGAAACCATTTATTTAGGAGAAACCATTTATTAATAGATGGTTTCTTTTTTATGGTTTCTTTTTTATTTTTATCCGGTCTAATTTATTCGGATAGCTCGTATAGATAATAGTACAAACTGTCCTTAGGAGGGAATCATAGTGTCTAAGAAAGTAAAAAACACGATTGTGGTAACGGTACTGGCTTCTAGTATGTATTTATCTGGTTGTGGATTGTTTAACAGCGATAAGAAAGAGCAAATTGATCCGCCTCAAAAAGTTTCTTATAATGAAAAAACAGGAGTGAAAACAAATAATAAGGCTACTGAAAATGCAGTCATGACGGAGCTTTATTTATTGGACAAAAATGGATATGTAGTAGCTCAAACACTTCCGTTGCCAAAAAGCACTAGTGTAGCTAAACAAGCTCTCCAATATTTGGTGAAAGGTGGACCTGTGGAAGAACTACTTCCTAATGGTTTTCAAGCAGTGTTACCTGCAAATACCGATGTAGATGTGGATATTAAAGATGGAGTTGCAACTGTTGACTTCTCCAATGATTTCAAAAAATACAAAGCGGAAGACGAACAAAAAATTCTTCAATCCATTACTTGGACGCTTACTTCATTTAATACAGTTAAAAGAGTAGAACTTGAAATAAATGGGCATAAACTTTCACAAATGCCAGTTAATGGGACAGCCATAAATCCAAATGGAATGACAAGAAAAGATGGAATCAATGTAGATGCCTCAGGAGTTGTAGATATTACCAATACACATCCTTTAACTGTATACTATCCATCACAAAATAATGCGGGTGAAGTATATTATGTTCCGGTAACAAAACGTATTTCCAATACCGAAACAAACGATATAAAAGCAATTGTAAGTGCGTTAGCAAAAGGACCAAAGAATTCGAATCTTCTCACGGCATTTAATTCTGATGTTCAATTATTATCGGATCCAAAAGTAGATAATGGTAAGGTAACGCTAAATTTTAATGAAGAGATTATTAGCAGCTTTGAAAGTAAACAAATTTCCGAAGAGGTCTTAGATCCTTTAGTTCTTTCCCTTACAGAATTGCCAGATATTCAAAAAGTTTCGATTGAAGTAAATGGAAGCACTAAACTAGTCGATGAACAAGGAAAATCTCTGGCCAAACCGGTCACTCGACCTGAAAAAGTAAACACAGGTAGTTTTTAATAACAAATATTTGATATACTAGAGAATGTACAGAAGGGGTTGGCTACTGCCACCTCTTCTTTCATGTAGGCCCATTACTTTAAACTATGTTCGCTTTTGACAACGAGAACTTATCACATCCTTATTTAGTTAACCATTTATAAAATAAATGCCCTAAAGTTTAGCCTATATAACGAAAAGCGACAGGTAATAATTTGTATTTGGATTTTACCGATCTATACCAAATTAGCTTATGAGATTAGAAGGAGGTTGTCATACTTGAGAACAGATGGCAGAGATACATTACAATTAAGGCCAATACATATAGAAACGAATTATTTAAAGCACCCAGAAGGCTCAGTACTTATTACTGTAGGTGATACAAAAGTTATCTGTAATGCTAGTATTGAAGATAGGGTTCCTCCTTTTATGAGAGGCAGTGGAAAAGGGTGGATTACAGCGGAATATTCCATGCTTCCTCGAGCTACGGAACAAAGAAATATTCGTGAATCCTCAAAAGGAAAAGTGTCAGGAAGAACAATGGAAATACAAAGACTAATTGGGCGGGCATTACGAGCGGTAGTTGATTTAGAACAGATAGGCGAGAAAACAGTATGGATAGACTGTGATGTTATCCAGGCTGATGGGGGAACGAGAACAGCCTCTATTACAGGTGCTTTTGTTGCCATGACATTAGCATTAAACAATCTTTATGAAACCAAAGCATTTAAGAAATTTCCAATAACCGATTATCTGGCCGCAACAAGTGTAGGAATTTTAGATGAAGCTGGAGTTGTATTAGACTTGAATTACGCAGAGGACAGCAGCGCTCATGTAGATATGAATGTTGTCATGACCGGAAATGGGAAATTCGTTGAGTTACAGGGTACAGGAGAAGAAGCCACTTTTTCCGTACAGGAGCTTCAACAATTATTAGAAGCTGCCCAAAAGGGGATTAAAGAACTCGTTGATATTCAAAAGCAAGCACTTGGTGAAATTTCTTTAAAAATAGAAGGAAATGTGCATGAAAATGAGTAAACAAGAGAACAAACAAGTTATAATAGCAACCAAAAATAAAGGAAAAGCGAAAGAATTTGAAAAATTGTTTTCTCCATATGATATAAAAGTACGAACCTTGCTTGATTTTCCAGATGTTGCCGATATTGAAGAGACTGGGATTACTTTTGAAGAAAATGCAATAATAAAAGCAGAATCCATATCGAAGCAGTTCCACACAATGGTTATTTCAGATGACAGCGGCTTAGTAGTAGATGCTTTAGATGGAAGACCGGGAATTTATTCTGCAAGGTTTGCAGGTGAGGAAAAAGATGATGAGGCAAATATTCAGAAGCTCCTTTTCGAAATGGAAACAGTACCCCAGGAAAAGAGAACAGCGAGATTTTATTGTGCTATCGCTTTAGCTATTCCGGGTGAAGAAACTATAACCGTTTCCGGTACATGTGAAGGAGAAATTTTAAAAGAAAAACGCGGGACCCATGGTTTTGGATACGATCCTATATTTTTGATAAAAGATAAAGGTAAGACGATGGCCGAATTGTCTTCCGAAGAGAAAAATCTTATAAGTCATCGTGCCAAGGCTATTCAAAAACTTATTTCTTTGCTTGAGGATATACTAAATTGATTAGGATGATGGGGAATGAAGTTGCTAGTCGTAAGCGACAGTCATGGATTAACAAGTGAATTAGTGGAGTTAAAAAAGGAATATCACGATAAAGTGGATGCAATGATTCACTGCGGGGATTCGGAATTATCCGCGGACAGTGATGAGATGCAGGGTTATATCAGTGTAAGAGGAAATTGTGATTACGATCGTTCTTACCCTCTTGATATTACAGAAAATATTAAGGGAAATACAATATTTGTTACTCATGGACATCATTACAATGTGAAAATGACGTTAATGAATCTTTCCTATAAAGCAAAGGAGGTAGGTGCAGATTTCGTCTTTTTCGGTCATTCTCACGCATTGGGAGCGGAAATAATAGATGGAACATTATTTTTAAATCCTGGAAGCATTTTTATGCCGCGTGGACGAACAGAAAAAACATATGCTATCATTGAGAAAGTGGATAATCAGATTACGACGAAATTTTTTACGCACAATCATCAAGAGCTACTTCCATTAAGACATCAATTTGTTTTATAAAAATAATCCTATT
>Ga0224731_1052_pt1 | contig 18584 bp, 16 predicted proteins | sample IA1ulk_2_FD_161639 | JGI IMG/M metagenome (GOLD analysis project Ga0224731, IMG submission 161639) | Enriched cells from agricultural soil in Iowa, United States - IA12soil_GW_FP2(bulk) | ecosystem: Environmental > Terrestrial > Soil > Agricultural land | place: USA: Iowa | collected 2017-05-08 | reverse complement strand
GGCACTTTAATTGCATACTTTATATTTTCACCATCTGTGACACCGAATAAAATGAGACTAGCACCTTTGTCTGTTTCGAAATGCCATTCCGCAGCTGCTAATTTTTCCGGTTGATATTTTACTAAATATTTTGCTGAAAAATCCCCAATCAATAAAGAGGCAAGTGAAAAAACTAACCCCAACTTCATATACAAAAATAATGATTTTTTGTGATAGAGATGAGGGGATCCTTTTAACATTCTAAAAGCTGCAATAGCAGCTAAAACAAATGCTGATGTCATATAGGCCGTAACAAGCACATGTCCCACTTTCGTTGGCATTGCAGGATTAAGCATTGCAAGAATAGGTTGTATATTTACTAATTGACCATTTACTACATCGAAGCCCTGTGGTGCATTCATAAAAGCATTTACAATCGTAATAAAAACAGCTGACATGGATGCTCCAATAGCAACTGGAATTAATAAAAGTAAATGTTTTTTCTGATTTTCAAAGCGGTCCCATGTATATAAATAAATTCCAAGGAAAATAGCCTCAAAGAAAAACGCAAAGGTCTCCATAAAAAGAGGTAATGCAATCACATTTCCTGCCAATTGCATGAAATTTGGCCATAATAAGGATAATTGCAAACCAATGGCTGTCCCTGTTACAACTCCTACTGCAACCGTAATAACAAACCCACGTGCCAGTCGTCTTGCTAATAAAATATAATGTTCGTCGTTTTTCTTAATACCCACCCACTGTGCAATCATGATCATCAACGGAATTCCGACACCGATAGTAGCGTAGATGATGTGAAATGTTAAGGTGACTTCCGTTAAAACACGACTAAAAAATACAGCATTTCCGCTATCCATCAATAAATCCTCCTTAACTTGTGAATATATGACCAATTATGGATAACAGCATAATACCAGCAACTATAAAGCTGACCCATATTAATTTCCTTTCTTGTCTTCTATACATTACATCATCTCCTTTCCTATATATTACCCTCATAAATTTTATTTCTAATGATAATTAATGACGATTTAATAACGTATTTTTGAGAAAAATGTGATAAAGGAATGATCAATACAGATGCATTATAAATAGTATAATTAGATTTCAGATATGATATGCAAGCGAGCTTATCCTTTTATAATTCCACCCAGTATTTTATATAAAAGAATACCTTTAACCTAATCAGAGGAGACAAAAAAGCACCTAATCCACCGGTCCCCTGTATTCTAGTTGGGACCTGTAGTTTAATAGTGCTTGAACGCATATATAATCGAATCAAGAGGTGTATCGATTTACAATTTGTATTACTTAAGAATTGGGCATAGATGCTCTACTGTGGGAGTTGAATCATTTTGCTTTAGTGAGGAATAGAATCAAAGGATTGGATGAAGCCCTTATCATGGCAGTTTCCCTTATCATTCATGCTTGTGGTAATACCTTTTTCTTTGCTAGATATGAAGAATAGACTGACTGCTGGTCATTTTGAAGTATTTTTCCTATTTTCTTTCGTAGCTATACAAAATCTCTTTGAATCTATTACTAAATTTATTTCTGGTACTAAGTTGTGAAAAATATCTTCTCTCTTCGGCTGTGACTTTAAACGAACAAGACGAACCTCATGTTTGGGATTGCGGTAATAGTAGGAAACAAGAAAATATTGCTACTAGATCAATGCTTGCAGTTGCAAAGAAATGTGTCCATGTTCCAAACTTGGCAAGTAATCCACCTAAGCCGGGACCATCAATAAATCCAGATGACATCGATTCACCGTGAAAAGACTTCGCTTTCACTCTCTGTTTTTCCCTGGTAATGTCTATAACATATAGCATAATAGACGGGACCAAAGTAGCAGATCCCATCCCACCAATTAAACGTACAACCAATAAAAGTAAAAAATGATTCGCAGTTGCGGCTACTAAGTTGGAAATGGCGAAAAAGCAATGCAAGCAACTATCAACGGCTTATAACAGTATGTTGAATAATAATAATGGAAATGTAGATTTTGTTGGCATCGATTTTTCTCCTCTATGATTCGAAAGAAAAAATAGATATTACTTCGTTAATTTTCTTTATTCAAGAGAACCTGATACAATGTTTCCTTTGAACATCGTGGCTATTCGTTTTGATCTCCTCGCAATTGTTTCTGCGGAACAGGATGCATCCACCACAACCATATTTGCTTCATCTCCCACTTTTGGCCAAATTTGTTTTCCCTCTAAGTTTAGCGGAGTTTTACCTCCTGTAATAAAGTAAAGTGTTTGGGCCAGTGCTCTTTCATTACTCCATCCGGAAATCTCAGCTAAACGCCCCCCCCACGTTCTAATACATCTCCATTACCAAATGGTGACCAAACATCAAAGATATTATCACAGCCAACGGCAACGGACACGCCTTTTCTGTGTAATAAGCCAACGGGTGGAAACTTTCTTCCAAGAGGGACACTGGTAATGATGGTGATCCCAGCATCCTCCAATATTTCTGCCATCGCTTCTGCTTGTACTTCAGAGATATCTCCCAGACCAAACGCATGGCTAATAGCAACCTTACCTTGGAGACCCGCTTCTTTAGTTAATTTTGCCAAGCGTTTCATCGTAAATATTCCTAAATGATCCGCATCATGTAAATGTAAGTCAATTCCTACATTTCCATCCACCGCGAGTTCAACCATTTCTTGTAAGGATGCTTCAATATCACCATCTACTGTTGCTGGATCGACACCGCCAACAAAATTTGCCCCTTGGCGCACGGCTTCTCGTACCAATTCTTTTGCGTTCGATAGTAATAAACCATGCTGTGGGAATGCAACAATTTCATAGGACAACTTTCCTTCAAATGTTTGTAATGCTTTTTGAACTTCTTCTAAATTTTTCAATCCAACTTCCGGGTATAGATCCACATGTGTACGTACATGAGTAACCCCGGATTTCAAATATATATCTAATAGTTTTTCTGCCCGTTCTTGCGTAGATGTTTCTAGTGTAGGCAGAACTGTTTTTTCTGTTTCAAAGCGGCCAAATATATTTTTTACAGGTGTTACAGCACGCCATCTATCCCCAAGCAATGTTTTATCCAAATGGCAATGCTTTTCAACGAATGAAGGAAGAACCAGCAAATGTTTTGCATCCTTTTTTGGTAAATCATCTGTAAGGATTTCATCAGCGGAAATAATTTGTTCAATCTTCCCATTCTTTATTAATAAATGGAAAAATTCAGTCTTCGTCCCTGTTACGATGCCATTATCGAATTGAAAGCCCGTCTCTAATCCTGCATTTGTTAACCAAAAATTAGAATTCATATTAATCTTTCCTTTCTTTTCCTATTATGTAAGTGCTCCGTAAACAACTTTTCCATTAAATATAACAGCTTTTCTTTCTGCTCTTCTGGCAACTGCCTCAGCAGAGCAACTCGCATCAACTAGAACAAGATTCGCATTATCCCCTACATTTGGCCATATACTTTTTCCTTCTTTATTTAACGGTGTTACGCCGCCCGTAATATATCCTAAGGTTTGTCCAAGCGAACGTTCATCACTTAAACCAAAACGCTCCGCTAACGTACCTGCCTTTTCCAGACTATCTCCTTTACCAAATGGTGACCAATGATCAGTAATACTATCATCCCCTAAGGAGATGCTTACCCCTTTGCTTTGTAAAAGCGGAATTGGTATTGTCCTCCCAATGGGAACAGATGATGTAATGGAAATACCTTGATGTGACAGTATCTCTGCCACTTCACTGGCTTCTTTGGTAGAGATATCAGCAAAAGCTAAAGCATGGCTAATTGTTACTCTACCTTGCCATCCTGCTTCTTCTGTTAGAGCTGCTAAACGTTTGAATGTAAAAATTCCAAGATGTCCAGGATCGTGGATATGAAGGTCAACATTTGCATTCGCTTCGACAGCCAGTTCCATTACCATATGTAATGATTTTTCTATATTATCGTCTACTGTTGCAGGGTCAACACCACCGACTAATGAGGCTCCCATGCGCAATGCTTCTCTAACATAAGTGACAGATTTGCTGCGCAATAAACCGTGTTGCGGGAATGCTACAATTTCGACAGATACTTTGTCCTTATATGTTTCCACTGCGCTTAAAACGGCTTCTAAATTTTTCAAACCAATGAAAGGATCCACATTACAATGTGTACGAATATGAGTGGAACCTGAACTCAGCACTAAGTCTAGCAGTTTTTTGGCTCTTTCCTCCGCGCCTGGCAATAAACGAGGAAGCAAATCTTCCTCTTCCTCCAGCCTGGTCAAAAGACCCTTTGTAGGGATGGATGGTGCTTTCCAAGGTCCTCCATAATACGTTTTATCGATATGGATATGCATATCTCTAAATGATGGAAGCAGTAAATAATTATGGGCCTCTCGCTTAGGTAAATTGGTTTCAATCGGTCTATCCGCCTTGACTAACTCTATTATTTTTCCTTTTTCAATCCTCAAATGAAATGGCTCTGTTTTTGTTCCCGTAACTATGCCATTTTCATAGTGGTAGCCAGTTTCTAATCTGGCATTCGTTAACCAGAATGCATTATCTAGCAATACTTTTCTCCCCCATCGTTTAAGTAATTTTTCAGAGCGTATTCAACCTCTCTTCACTCAAACAATTACCGTTTATGTTTCATTCAGCTCGCTCCATCGTTGATACACTTTAATACTATCTTCATTTTTAATCTGTACCATAGGTAATCTGCGTTCTTCGATTGGTTTACTATATTCATCATAGAAGGTATTTAATTCAAAATACTTCCGATTATCTTTGTAGTAAGGGGCATAATCCTCTCGTGTTGTAATATAAATAACTTTTTTAGGACTGCAATAATAGAGGGATCCCAAACACATTGGACATGGGCTTGCAAGGATATAGATTTCACAATCAGTTAAATGTTCTGTTTGCAATTTTTTACTTGCCTCTCTAATTGCGAGTATTTCTGCATGAGCCGTCGGATCATGCGTTTGTACAACTAGATTCGGACTTTCAGCAATAATTTCTCCATTCCTAACTATGACAGTAGCAAATGGCCGTCCCCCTTCTTCAACATTTTTAAGTGCTAATTCTATGGTGCGTTTTACAAAATCCAAAAAAATCACCTCATATTAATGTTTTAGGAATATCATGAAATAAGAGCTAAACAACTAGAATTACCATCTTATCTATCTTTATGTCGCCATCTATTTTATTCATATTTGATATCTGGTGAGTTAGTTTATAAATCTTTTAATATTTTTTCGATTTTTTTATATCCACGTGATAGCGCATGTTCCAAAGGAGTCATTCCCTCTTTGTCACCAATATTACTATCAGCCCCGTGTTCTACTAACAATTGTACAATCTTTTGATGCTTCTCTCCTCCGTCACCCAAAATAACCGCATCCATTAACGCTGTCCAATGTAAATTATTGATATGATTAACATCAATATCAGAATTCATGAGGAGTTCCTTAACCACTTCAACATGTCCACGTTCTGAAGCTGGTATAAGAGCTGTTCCTCCAAACCGGTTTGTAAGTTTCGTGTCAGCACCAGCTTCAATGGCAAGTTTTACGATTGGGAGTATTCCTTCTGCTCCTGCGTATAAAAGCACATTATTTAAATTATTGTCGCGAATATTAATATCCGCACCATTTTCAATAAGTGCCTTTACCGTATCTACTTTATTGTTTTTAGTCGCTGCTAAGACGGCAGTTCTCCCACTTTTATCTGTTGCATTAACCTTGGCACCATCTTTTAGAAGTTTCAAAACGGTTTTCGTATCGCCTCTTTCCGCGGATAAAATAAGTGCGTGATTCATTACATTCACCTTCTTTCCTTTCCATTGTGTTTCTTTTGATAAACTTGATGTAGTATTGGGAAATTCATGACAACCTGTCAAAAATACAACAACTAAAATCAAGAAGAAACGATACATCAGCATTGCTCCTTTTCCCATCTGTACAAATATGCTAACATAGGGAAAGTCATATGAAAAATATAAAAAAAATTAATTTTGCTTAAGTTTTTCATATAATAAGAACAAAGCAAAAGCGCCTTGCTCATCAGGGTACGGATGAGAGAAATTAGTTCATCCATTTTCACCAAGTAAAAATTTGTAGTTTCATTTTTTCTGATGTGACTTATCGTAGGGAGGAAACGGAGAAATCCGAAAGATGATAGGCTGCTTGTCCTAGAAAAGGACATGACTGATAAAAAAGCTTATATATGTTTTAAAAGAGGAGGCATTTCCATATGGATATTAGACAATTGAGATATTTTATTGCTATTGTGGAGGAAAGAAAAATTTCCGCTGCTGCTGAAAGGTTGCATATTTCTCAACCTCCATTAAGTCAGCATTTAAAATCGATGGAAGATGAACTCGGTTCAAAATTAGTAGAAAGAAGTGGTAAATATTTTGAAGTAACAGAGGCTGGAAAAGCATTATATAAATACGCCTTACGAATGACACAATTAATGGAAGAAGCGAAAATGGAAGTCAAGGAAGTTGGAAATGGGGTAAACGGAAGACTGACAATAGGTATCAATACGTTTTCAGTTGTAGAATTTCCAGAATTACTTTATAAATTTAAAAAACAATTCCCTAAAGTTACCTATAAAATTCAGCAAAATGAATCCGCACATCTATGCAAATTAGTAAGAGAGCGGATTGTCGAACTTGCTATCATTCGATTGCCACTTGAGCTCGATAATTTTTCTGTACTCCATCTTCATTCAGAACCATTCTACTTTATTACTGCAAATAAGCAGAAACATTTAGGCGATGAAATCACACTTGAAGAAATACAAAACTATTCTATGCTGTTACCTAGTACAGAAGGATTAGGTGTGCATTACCTGATTATGGAGGCTTTTTCACGTTATCAGATAAATCCCAACATTATTGGAGAGTGTTCCGACATTAATCTTTTAATGGATTTAATCTCAACGGACTTTGGAGCGGGAATTGTACCGGAAACAATACTTAAACGTCATAAGGGGTATCCTATATACGCTCATAAAATTTCTAGTAGTATACTATCTGCATCTGTAGGATTAATATGGCTGAAAAATCATTACTTGTCTAAAACTGCACAGAACTTCGTTGATTTAATAAAAGGTGAAGTAAACTTTGGTGATCATAATTGATTCAGACCACATTTTTATTGCAATCAATAAAAAATACATTTTTAATATTTATCAAATTTTATAATTAGGCTGTTTTCGCAAAGATTATCGCTTTTCGTATAAGTATATAATCCGTGAAACGGATAAGATTTGCGTTCTTTTTTACATTCCGTTTTTCATTTGATTATAGAAAATTACCGTAAAAATCCTACTTCCGATTTTTACTCATCTTAAATAACAACAGGCTAAAATCGGCTTTTGGATTTTATACAAAGTATAAGAAAAGAGTAATGATTCTGCTGATGTTGTCCGAATCAAGGCAATATTCGGAAGGCTTTATCGGATTTCTTGCTTTTTCTGTCTAATTCAAAAGTTTTCGATAGGAGGCGTTGGTGTATTGATAAACACGAGTCTTTCAAATGAAATACAGTACTTTCCACTGGAATTTCTCCCTGCTTTAATTATAAAAAAACTGACTACAAATTTGTAGTCAGTTGTTAACAACTGCTTAAGTATTTCAAGACTGTATTGAAGTTTTATCTATTTATATTGCACAATTATATTTAAACTAACACAACTTGATTAACTAGTTTAGTAGCCACATCGGATACTCTACGTAAGCCTTCTGCAATAATCTCATCTGCTTTATCAGGCATTGCATTATGACCCTCAATAATAACTTCATCGATAATTTCCATACCAAAAATACCGCCAAATACGTTACGCATATAATTAACGGACATTTCCATAGATGCCGCTTCTGGTGTTGAATAAAAACCGCCGCGTGCATTTAAGAAGATTGCTTTTTTATCCTTCATTAATTGAATCATATTTCCTTCTGAATCGTATTTAAAAGCAAAACCAGCAGCATAAACATAGTCAATAAATGTTTGTAATTTAGCAGGGATCGTTAAATTCCATAATGGAAAAGCAAACACTACCACATCTGCAGCAGTTAAAACATCCATCGCTTTTTGTTTTGCATTTACAAGACGTTGTTCTAATTCTGTTAATTCCTCACCATTTTTCACTTTCCCAAATGCATTAAACAGTTCTTGTCCAAAATAAGGTGTATCTTCTGCAAAAACATCATATACAGTAACGTTTAGATTCTTTGCATCTTTTATTGTCTGCATAAAAGTTTCATACATTTTACTGGAAACCCCTGCTTCAGCAGGGCGATTGTTTGCTTTAACTACTAATAAGTTCATCTAGTATTTCCCCCTATTGTTTAATATACAATAATTGTAACAGTCATTAGCGAAGGCTATTTATGCCCTTCTCCTTACCAAATAGTTACTATATCACAATAGCTAGAAATTGTCTGTTTTCCTGCTTTCTAAAAAACATGAAGTCAAAAAAAGGGTTTCATAGTTCCTTTTCTCTCCTGTAAAAAATACTATTATTGGGAGCATATAAAAAAAGTTTTCGATTAATGAGAGAAAATTTAACAATCACGATATGATGGTAACGGAGAGAAAAGAAAAAAGAGAGCATAGAGGATTATCCTTATTTGCTCTCTACAAGTTTAAAGTTTTGTTTCGATAGCTTTATTCCTCTTGCTTAACTTAGTTTCTGCCCACAATTTGAACAAAAATTAGCTCCTTGCGTTTTCGTCCCGCAATTAGGACAAAAGTTTGGCTTTTGTTGAACTTCACCCTGTGGATGTGATTGGTCTGGAACATTTTGGGATCCAGCAGATTGATTTTGATTCATTTTGTTTAGCATTTGGTTTGCAACATTCATTCCCATCATCATCCCAGCCATATCGGAGGCAGTGCTACCACCACTCATTTTTCCACTGGACATTCCATCTATCATGGAAATTTGCTGATATTTATCAATATTTCCTACCATTCCATAGGATGCATTTTTATTAATCATATCTTGAATTTCTTTTGGATAACTAAAGCTCATGATATTAAAGTCGCTTATGGAAATGCCATTTTCCATGATCTCCATATCTAAATCTTCTTTAATGCCTCTGGAAATTTCAAATGAATTGGACTGAAGATTGAACATATCCTTGCCTTCTCGGCTAATCCATTTCATTAACAACTGATCTAGAATAGAAGTAATCCGAAGTTTAACATCGTCCACCAAATACTGGTCCTTCACTCCAGCAATTTTATCGATTAAAGCAATATAATCATTCACTTTAAAATTAAAAGTTCCATTAGCTCGTATCGGCATGCCCCCGGGTAGTCCTGGTGCAGGAATATTAATAGCATTCCTTGTACCCCATTTTACATTGAACTCCTTCGTGTTCACAAATAAGACTTCCACCCTCATACCGCTGTTAAAACCAAACTTGAATCCTTTCAAAGTAGATAAAAACGGAATGATTTGTGATTCAATATCATACTCTCCCTCGTCCTTAAATACCCCTTCAATCTTTCCATTATGAAAAAATATCGCGTCTTGACCAGGGCGAATAATCAATTTACTTCCTTTTTTAATCTCACGATTGTGCCATTTATAAAAAATCATATCATCCCGAAATTCTTGCCATTCTACTATATTTGCAAATTGGTTTTTAAAAAAAGACATGTCTTTCCACTACTCCTTCTAAATGCTATTAAAACTTACCTCCGCTGCTCCCGCTATGGGAATAACCGCCTCTTGTAACTCCTCCACCGCCGCCGCTTTTATTATTATTGGACGGCTTCCTTTGCTTAGTTACCGTTTGCCTTATAAACACATCTCTCTTGTTAAGCACTTTTGATTTATTACTATCCATATAAGTTCTAGCATTTACTGTTACCCTACCACCAGATTGGTAGGCCATAAGTGTAACAATGATGGCGCCTACAGCAATTGACACAATCAGTTGAAACCACCATTTAAAAAGAATATTTTCCGGATTAACGCCTGGTTTATATCCCATGTATTCATGCGAAAGTTCAATATATTTAGAAAAAGCCTTAAAATACTTGCCATTGGATAAATCAGGAGTGATTTTATCCTGAATCAGATCTAATCGATTATTATCCAAGTATTCTTCCGCCTTTTGAAATCCCGCTAAATATACATCTCTCTCTTTCATATCAATAAATAAAATAGCCGTATTCCCATGGGGTTTATCATATCCAGGTGCATTCTCATCATAGAAATTCTCTACATATTCAATATAGCCTTTTCCGTCTATTCCATTTACCGTAAGGATGAGAAAAGCGGTATTGGTATCCTTCCCTTTTTCATTTGCTAATGCTTCTAACTTTGCCACTTCATTATCTGTGAGCAGGTGTGCTTCGTCATATACATAGCGTTTTTGATTAATTGATTCAGCATTTGTTTTCAATGTAAAGGAAGATACAAGCAAATAAGTTGTCAAAAGAAATAAAAGGCTGCGTTTTAAAAATCTCCCTCTCACCAAAAACCACCGCCCATCAAAAAGGACATGCATTTTAAAGCCAGAAATGTTCCAGCGGTAATGCCACCGAACCACATTGACACTTTGCTGGTGCTGATAGGCGGCTTACCAACTACTTTTCCTGTTTGTCCATTCATCGCAAAAATATGTTCAGAATGATTGAAATCATAACTAATCATCCATACTGGCAATAAAACATAGGAACTATTAACACTACTCGTATTAATTCTTTTATTTTTATAATGGATAGAATGATAGCCTGATAAGGTTGAATGAATATATGATTCAATATATTCTTTGATTTTATCCTTCGCTCTTGGTAGCAGGTCTGAATCCGTATAATTATACTTTTCTGCAATATACCCCGCTAAATATGGAGTTTTAAAATCTTTTAATTGCTCATAAGGAAATGGTTCCAATTTATCCATCAATTCATCATTCATTTTTTCAGATGCATCGACGGGGATTTTTACATAATCAAGATTAATATCGCGGAAAGCATTATAATACTTTGTCTCCGTGTAAATATATTCACCTCTTGTATATGTCCTAACTTTTGTACATTCAGCATCTACCTGTACTTTACTATTTAAATCAAATAACCAATACGGAACATACATACCAGTTATCCCTTTTATTCGGTCTGCCGACATAAAACCCTTTGGGGTAAGCAACCCTTTTCTACACCACTTCTTAAACGCTTGCGTTGCTTCTTCTTTACTAATTGTAAAAGGTATAACTTTTGCCGGAGCAAGATTTCCTGAAAGTCGATCTGCGATAACGACAACAGAACCGCAAAAACTGCAATTGGTTGCAGTAGTCTCTGCCTCCGTAATTAATACCGCTCCACAACTTTCACAATGATATTCGTTTGCCTCATCTTCAGTAAATCTGGCTGTTTTTAACTCTTCTGGATAATTATCAATGTTCTCGTGTTTTCCACAAGCATCACAAGATAAAGTCCCAGATTCGGAATCAAATTTCATATCATTGCCGCAATCCGGACACTTATATTGAAATAACATGTTTTAATCCCCTCTTTAGAATGGAAATAGTAAAATAAAAAAGCCATAGGGGTACCAAAGCTATAGTACATCACTACAGCTTTAGTGAAATAATTCAGCTATTATTTTTTAGTTTTTCTTTCAAAGCATTGAGTTCTTCCTCAACAGCCAAGCTGTTTTCATCATATTTTGCAGTTAATTCTTCTATATCATCTTTAGGCCCTGCATTTAATTCTGCCATAGCATTAGCCTCGTCCAATGCTTGATTTACCTTATCTTCCATTCTTTCAAAAGCAGAAATAGAATGACTTGCACCAGAAACTGATGCTCCTAACTTATTCATACGCTCCTGTGTTTTTGCTACTGACCATTTTGCTTTTAGCATATTTCTTCGTGAATCTAATTCCCCGATATCTGATACAAGCTTATCGTGCATCTGTTTCATTTGCTGCGCATTAGTGGATGCTAATTGAAAGGATGTTTGCAATTCAGATAGTTTTATTGCTAGACTTGCCTTTTTCTCAAGAAACTTTCGGGCATCATCTTCATTTCCTGTTTCCAAAGCTTTCAATGCGTAACGTTCCATCTTTTCTATATCTGATTGACACTCATTTAATTCTCTCTTCACTCTTTGCTCTTCTGCCATTACGGATGCAGTTTCTGATTTCACCTTACCTAAGTCCTTGTTTAAGTTTCGTAAATATTGATCGATCATTTTTTCTGGATTTTCTGCTTTGTCCAATAATGCATTGATATTACTTGACATGATATCTTTAAATCTTGTGATAATGCTCATCTTTGATATCCTCCTTATGATTCCAAGTTTTGCCTTCACAGTCTATATATATTTGCTAAGACGTAAATTATTGTCATCGAGTAAGCCATTTAGAAACACTCAATTATTACAATATACTGTTTTGTACGAAAAAAGTTTCATTTTTTCATTCTTAAGTTTTAGATTCTATAAATATAATGTAAGTGATACTCGACACATTAAATAATGGAAAAAGGAGATATAATGATCATAGTTCCTGATCACTATACTCTCCTTCTTTCTTAACAAAATAATGTGCAAATTGTCCATTTTTAATTTCCAAACAATTTAATTGATGGCCATACACACACGCTCCATCGATTCCAATTTTTTTATTCCCATAAAATATATTAGGGTCATTCTGTAAGATAAACGTTGGCGTATGTCCATGAATAATTGTTTGTGGAAATGAATGATCAAAATGCAGAAATGGATCACGTATCCAAATAAAATCATGTTCACTAGTGTTTTTCCAATCTTCATGACTTGGATTAATACCTGCATGGACAAATATAAAGGAATCGTTTTCATAAAAGTACGGTAAACTTTCAAGAAAATCAATTAAATCCTTATTTTCCTTTAATATAACCTCTGCCCATTTTTTATATGTATCTTCTTCTATGTTCTCCTTAATATCCGTCCCTAGAAAGGATTGAATGGTTGCAAGTCCGCCATTCATAAAATATCTTTCCAAAGTTTCAACTGGTTCCTTCAGCCAATCACAAAACATTTGGTCGTGATTTCCTTTTAAGGCAATTACCCCATTTGTTACAACTAATTTTTTAACAAATTCAACTACTTCCTTACTTTTACTCCCCCTATCTACATAATCTCCCAATAATATTAATTGATCATTTATGGGATCAAAGTTTGCGAGCTTTAGAAGTTCTTGAAATTCATGTAAACAGCCATGTATGTCACTAATAACTAATATTCGTTTCTCTATCGCACTCATCCCCACTCATTAGTTCGTGTATATTCTTGTAGTATTTAAATTATTTTAACATATATTCGTTTTTCTAAATATATTTTAATTTCTATTTATTCGCTTGTCTAACTAGATAAAAACAAAAATTTCTTAGAATAAGCTTTGCACATTAGAATATATTTTTTATAAACTTATAATTTAAAGGAGATTATATGAATCACTTTGATTACAATAAGTGTGAAGATATAATAAAATTAATAGAAAAACATATCGAGGAGTTAAAACTAGTTCGAAATAGAATTAAAAGAAGTATCAATGATTCACAATATGGGAAACTTACCACAAAAACAAAGGAGCTTGAAAGCCTCCTTCACGACAACGATTTCAAATTAATGACGTTAATTTTACTACAAGAGAAAATGAAAGAAGTAATTATTTCGAAGGATAAATTTCAAGCATAGTATTTCACGTGCTAGAAAGATACTCATAAATATCATATAATGTTTCAAAGCCTCTTTTCTGTACTTCCTCCATAAAAATGCTCCAAAGCTTTGCTGTTAAGAAGGCATCTCCCATAGCATGATGCCGGTTTTTTATTTCAATATTATGACTTATACAGTATTCATCTAATGTCTTTAATTCTGATTCAGGATATATAACACGTGATAAAAAAGATGTATCAATGATTCTGTTTCGAAATGGCGTCCTAAATAGTTTCCAGCTTTCATGCTGGAAGAACTTTTTTTCGTGATTCGAATGATGGGCCACTAAAGGTTGTTGTTGAATAAATTGGAAAAATCCCTTCAACACCTCTTCCCTGGAAGGTGCTGCAGCTAATTCATTTTCCTGTATTTTTGTTAATGTTTGTATTTCCTTTGGAATTGGTATTTCTGTATTTATTAGAGAATAATATGTTTGATGGTCGAAAATATTTGCCCCTTTCATATTAATAGCTCCAATGGAAAACATGACATCCCCTTTGTCTGGGTAAAAACCAGTTGTTTCTATATCTACAACTGTCACCTTTAATTCACTTAACGGAATTGTTAAGTGATTATTCGCTGCATCCTTTTCCATTCGCCGGATAACAGCCTTTTGCTGTAAGCTTTGACCTCCTTGTAATGCATTTATAACATTTGCATTGATTCTTCCCTGAACTTCCTTCATATATTGAAAAATAGAGTCAATCCTCATAGTAGCCTCCTTTTTCGAAGCAACCGTTCTACAGATTCATGCAAGTTTATCACATCCTTCATCATTCTTTTTATTAATCTTTTCTGGTCTTGATTTAACTTCTTTATATATAAAGAATTAGCATGACCATATATTGATTCAACCGACAATTCAATCCTTATCGCTAAAAGTTGTTCAAAGTATTGATGGCTTCTAGTTAATGGATTCTTCCATTCTGTAATTTCCATTAACGAATCCATCCGTTCTAATGTAGAGATGCTTGTCACTCTATATATTAGTGATAATAAACGAATGATATTAACATACGGTATATAAATTGTCTTTTTAATATCAATCATTTTACTGGTTGGAGAGGTTCTTTCGATTATAAATTGCCCTAAAGGATTCAACCCTTTTGGAATGTGTTGGATATTTGCCAATAATCTATGGATCAACAAGGGTTTATCGTATGTGTGGGTTAGAATCACTTGACTTAAATCCGAAAGAAAACTATTTTCACCAACGACTGCTCTTGCATCGAGGAAAATGTGCAAATATCTTAACGATTCCATATTCTCTTCTTCCATCCATAATATAAGCTGATTTTTCCACTCTGATAATGATTTGCACCACTTAGGATTAGAACTCATTACATTCCCATCACAATAAGAATATCCTACTTGTTCCATCCCATCTGTAATTTCTTTCCCTAAGCACTTAAAATAATTACCGCATCTCTCATCATGATTTTCATAGATTATTCCGTGATCCTGATCACTTGTTACACTTTGTTCAGAGCGTCCCGCACTCCCCATCACAAACCAGGTAAAGCGACAAGGCAGCTCTCCAATAGCTGCCTTCATTCGCCTACTTGCTATCTCTATTACTTTTCGCATTACTTTATCATGAAAATCATTTAACGCAGCGATATCAGATATAAAATTTACAATATTATTATCTTTCCAGGTTTTTAAATCTTTATAGGAGCAAAACTCCATATACTAAATCCACCTTTTCTTAGACATATGAATCCGTACTTATGAACTTAGTTTTTTATCACCTAAAAATTGTTCCGGATAACCATAACTGCCATGTTCACTCACATCCAGGCCGATAATCTCCTCTTCTTCTGAAACTCTTAATCCTTTCATTGCTTTTTTCATTATATACAGAATCACAAAGGAAACAATAAATGCATAAAGTCCGGAGACAAAGACACCCATGAACTGAACTCCTAATTGATGAAAGCCACCACCATAAAATAACCCTGGCGAACCAACTGTCGCCAATTTTTTAGTAGCAAAAAAACCAGTTGATAATGTACCCCATATCCCTGCTGTTCCGTGAACGGATAATGCAGAAATCGGATCATCAATATGAATTTTTTCGAAAAATCTCATACTATAGAAAACTAATATACCTGCTATAAAACCTATTATCACCGCAGCCCATGTAGTCACAAATGCACAGGAAGCTGTAATGGCAACCAAACCGGCAAGAGCTCCGTTTAATATAACAGTTACGTCTGATTTGCCTAGAACGAGCCATGAAATAATAAGGGCTGAAAAAGCTCCTGCTGCCGCTGCCAAATTGGTATTCAGTGCAACATAACCAAAAAAACCTCCATCCACGCTTAATGTACTCCCTGCATTAAATCCAAACCAGCCAACCCATAAAAGTAAGACCGAAAGTGCAGTATAAACTTGATTATGACCATAGATATTATTGGGAGAACCGTCTTTGTTGTATTTTCCAATTCGTGGTTTTAATAAAATAGTTGCAGCCAATGCAGCCATCGCACCTGTCAAATGTACGACCGTTGATCCAGCAAAATCCTGTTTCCCATGTTCTGCCAACCAACCTCCTCCCCAAATCCAATGCGCAATTACAGGGTATACAAGTGCGGAAAAAAATATGGAGAAAACAACATATGTGGATAATTTTGCACGTTCAGCAAACCCTCCAAACGCAATGGTTAATGAGATGGTCGCAAATGCAAGTTGAAACATGAAAAACACGGGTGTCGAAAGATTCATTCCTTTAATTTCATATCCTGAATAAAAAAAATGGGAAAGTCCGACAAAAAAATTTGCATGTTCACCAAAAATAAAAGCATATCCTACAGCCCAAAAAATCAAAGAGCCAATACCAAAAGTAAAAATGGTTTTTCCTGCAATATGACCTGCATTCTTCATTCGAGTAGAACCAGCCTCGAGTAATATAAATCCACCTTGCATAAGTATGACTAAAATCGCCCCTAAAATTACCCAAATACTGTTTATTAATGTTACTGTACTCATTCATATCCTCCTTTGAAATATTTTATAACTTATAATGTTATATTATCTAACATATATTAAAATTTTATCTGTTTTATGTAATTTGTCAATATGTTTTAAAAAAAATAAAATATTTATGTTATAAAAGTTAACATGAACATTTAAGGTCAGTGTATCCTATAAAAAACATAAAAAAGGATGTTCTCATTGGAACATCCTACATACTTACTTATTTTCTTGTATATTATTATTTTCCCTTTGATCAGTAGTATAGTCAAAGTCATTGCGATCTACAGGAGTGAAATTTTTTGGTGTGTAAAAACGTAGTAAATCATCATAGACTACTTTATCCGATAAGCTTAACATTGTTTTTGCCTCTTTGTCGCTAGCCTCACACTTATTACTATCCACTTCCGTACCATCGGGATTACTATAACACTTATTTCCAACTTGCGTATATTCGTTCGTAACGAAATCTCCATTTCGGAATGGAACTAGCTGGTGATGCTTTTCAGATAATAAATCTGATCCGAATGAAATATAATCTTTCGTATCAATTCCAAGCAAATGCATGACAGTAGGTCTGACATCCACCTCACCACCATATGTGTGATCAATATGACCTTTTACACCAGGTACATGAATAAATAAAGGAACCCGTTGAAGTTGTGTGTAATCATATGGTGTAATTTCTTTTCCCATTACATTGGCCATTGCTCTATTATGATTTTCTGAAATTCCGTAATGATCTCCATATAAAACAATAATGGTATGATCATAAAGTCCGGATGTTTTCAATTCATTGAAAAATTGCTCCAGTGCCTGATCTAAGTAATGTGCAGTTTGAAAATAATTATCTACATATTTATCTCCGAAATTTCCCTTTGGAAAATCAGATTGTTCTCTGAGCACAAAAGGAAAATGATTGCTTAGGGTAATAAACTTTGTGTAGAACGGCTGAGGAAGACTTGTTAAATACGGCATAGATTCACGAAAGAATGGTTTATCCTCCATACCATAATTAATGGTATTTTCTTCGCTCATATCATAATAATTAGCATCAAAGAATTTCTGATATCCTAACGATTTATACATATCATCACGATTCCAAAAGCTCTTATAGTTTCCATGAAACACCGCAGTTGTATATCCTAATTGATTAAAGATTGCCGGTGCTGCCTGATACGTATTCTGCGCCTTTGTAGTGAACACAGCACCCTTCGGTAATGGAAACAGTGAATTCTCCATCATAAATTCTGCATCGGATGTCTTGCCCTGTCCGGTCTGATGAAAAAAGTTATCAAAATAAAATGTGTTTGGATCATGTGTTAACTTATTTAAAAATGGTGTTACCTCTTGACCATTCACCTTATAGTTAATAACAAAGTTTTGAAGTGATTCCATGGAAACATAAATCACATTCATTCCTTTCGCTGCACCAAAATACTTTGGATTTGGATCTGTATGTTTTGCCTTTACATAATTTTCAACATCCACAATATCACTGCTATCCGCAAACGCACGTTGTGCAGACGATTTTGTTGTTTGAATCGCATCATAAATCGTGTAATTATAAGCACCAATATATTTAACAAGATAATTTCTGTCAAAGGTACGTGTTAAAAGCTCAGGGCGATCCGCTTCTGCAAGACCAAGATTGACAATGAAAAAAGCTACTGCTGCTGCAAAAAATCCATATACCGTTCTTCGATCTATCTTTTCATAAGAAACCTTCACAAACTTAAACACTACTAAACCAATGATAATCAAGGTATCTAAGAAATATAAAACATCATGAATTTTCATTAAAGCCAGTGCGCTTCCGCCTAAATCTCCAAAATTCTTCGTTTGGTGAGTGATGACATCAATGGTAATAAAATCATTAAAGAACCTATAATAACAAACAT
>Ga0224731_1050_pt1 | contig 18724 bp, 18 predicted proteins | sample IA1ulk_2_FD_161639 | JGI IMG/M metagenome (GOLD analysis project Ga0224731, IMG submission 161639) | Enriched cells from agricultural soil in Iowa, United States - IA12soil_GW_FP2(bulk) | ecosystem: Environmental > Terrestrial > Soil > Agricultural land | place: USA: Iowa | collected 2017-05-08 | reverse complement strand
GAAAGGTCGAAATGTCTATTAGAGGGAGTCAAAAGGCCAAGTGGAGGAAAAAGGAAGGCCGAAATGTCTATTAGAGGGAGTCAAAAGGCCAAGTGGAGGAAAAAGAAAGGCCGAAATGTCTTTTAGAAGCACTCAAAAGGACAAATAAAGCAAGAAAGTAAGCTGAAATGTCTTTTACAAGCGTTCAAAAGGACAACTCAAGCCGAAAGTCCAGTCGAAATGTCTTTTACAAGCATTCAAAAGCACATTCCCTTAGACAATCTCACTCAAGTTGTCCTTTACAAAAAATGGTCCGAGTTAAGTACTGCCAGACCCTACTTTTTTATAAGAAAAGAAAAGGTATTCATATATCACTACTTCATTATTTATCTATGTGTTCTAAAATAGAATTCTACAAATCTAAGTCCTTGGTTACACCATCTATTATCTTTGTTAAACGATCGGCTGTATCAAATATTTCACGGTGTTTTGTGTTCCAAACCGATTCGGAATATACCCTCATATTATCGGAGCGTTTGGACAATATATCCGAAATGGCAGACTTTTTATCCAAATCAATGATAGTTTCTTCTAGTAGTTTGCTTAATGTGGAATTTATTCGATCGGATTCCCGATTTCTGGCCGTAATATTCTTATTATATAGTCCTGACAGCTCTTGCGACATTCCTACCGAATCCCAATTGATATTGCCAACATTTCCTACTACCCAGAATCTCCAGGTTGTTTTTCCTATGGCTTCTCTCCAGTTCTTGGCCACCTCATCATCTAATTGCTGTTTTGTGCGGACAGAAGTATATTCTCCGCCGCCTGCCTTTGCAACTTCTTTGAGTTGGCGGTCCGCTTCACTGTCAACGTCAAATCCAATGATGTTAATCTGAATGTCCATGTTAGATGCTTTGGCATCTTTTGCAGCTTGAACTGGATTTCCGCCGCAAGTTTCAATTCCATCGCTTACTACATAAATAAAATTTTTTGTATGGTCATCACTAGCTGCTAATAGTTGCTTTTGCGCGTTTTGAATAGCAGAAGCTAACGGAGTCCATCCGCTGGCCTTGAATTTATTTAACGCACCGGAAAACTTACTCTTTTCGTAGGAAGTTAAAGGATACACGGTTTCTACACTGCTACAGGATAATTTTTTATCTTTATCTGATCCTGTTCCTTTATGACCAAAGACCGTTAGGGATACATTAGTCTTATCAGGAAGGTTTTGGGCGAAATTACTTAGACTTGATTTAGCCAGCTGCATTTTATTTCCGCCAGGTATATCTGCCTTCATACTGCCGCTTGCATCTAGCAATAGTGCAATATTGACTTTATTTGCCTCTTCATGAAGCTCTTCTTCGCTGACATCCTGCAGCAATCTCCCATCAGGCAGTTTTAATTTATCAAACTTCACCTCATAGTCTTTCATAGGCTGTATTGTTTTTTTATAATCGGTGCGAAAAGCGGTGATAAGGGATCCTGCCCATTTTTCAGCTGTCCAATTTTTCGTATCTGTTTTTTTTATATTTTGTATGTACTCATTAATCGCTTTATTCTGTGCCTCAGTGTAAACATTATTATCTGCAAATTCAGCGTCGATTATGAATTTTTTATATAGGTCACCACCAGGTTCCTGCTCCATTTCCTCACCGGATAGGCCATATGTTGGTTCCTTTTCCTTGGCAGTCTCCGTTTCTTTTGTAGGGGAAGAAGTCTTTCTATGTTGAGAGGTTTTCTCCGTTTGCTGGCATCCGGCGATGATGATCAAACAAAGAAGGGTAACAAACGGACGTGCTATTTTTAACATTTTATACTATTCCTCCTCTTTTTAGTAAAATTTACCTTATTTTATTATTATAAATAATGACTGAAAGGGAGAAAATATGTCTTTTTACCTACAAACTGAATAGGAATGAAAAGAAGGGAAACTTATACATGCAAAAAAAGCAGAGAATAAAGATTTTATTGAAAGTCAAGAAAATATATGAAGTTCCTTTTTATTCAATCATTAGATTTAATGTCACACATTAAAGAGAGCAAAAAAGAAAGGATAGATGTACAGGAAGGAACCCCCCTCTTACAACTATCCTTTTTTGCACAACAAATGCCCCCATTTAAATGTTCATTTAAAACAAAGTTCGATTATTTAAAGAATTACTTGAAGATTCGGCTATCAATGCCGGCTTTTTCTTCTTCAACAAAAGGGGCAGGTTTGTTAAGGAAGGAATTTTTTGTTAATTCATAGAATAATGTAATCTTAAAAGGGGGAAATGTGTTTTGCGTTCAATTCGATGGATGTTCCTGGGTTTATGTATTATGATGGCTGGTGGATTTATTATTATTGACCCTTCAAGTAACTGGGGTGGAATACAGCTAGTATTAATTGGTTTATGCTTGTCTATTGTTGGATTTTTTATTAAAGAAAAGTAATTTTGTGAACAGTTACAATTAACCTATAGAGTCAAGATTTTAAGAGCCAGCTGCCATTTCGGCGGCTTTTCTTATTGAACTATCGGAGCAGTTTACTTTGAAGAAGGAAATCCAAAAATTAGAGAGAATATTACAGGTAAATTAACTTGAATTTGGGTGTAGTAATGAATTTATCCGTTAAGGTTAGCGAGATGGATTTCTCAATCTTTATTGGCCAAACTGTAACTGAAGTGGTCCCTATTAGTCTAGAATTAATAAGAGTTAAGTTTAACAAGGGTAATCTTAACGTGGAATGCTCGTGGAGATTGAGGAATGCAAAAGGTATATTAGTAGGAATATCGGAAGGAAAAGAATCTGATGTTTTTAAAATTTTGGAGAGCTATTTGTTAGCCAAAGAAATAACGAATATTTATCATCTTGAACCAACTGAAGATTTAATAATTGAATTTGACAAAGAATTGTATTTAGATTTATTTGCTGATTCAACATCTTTTGAACAGTACCAATTGTATGGAGGAGATAGCCTGTTTTTGATTGGAAAATAAAAGGTGTTGTTAACTACCATGAAAATTAACTTCCTCATAAACTTCAAAGAGACATTACTTAAGAAGCCCCCACTTAACTGTTAAAAAAAGAGGAGCTAAATAATAATAAAGCTATAAAGTGTCGACTGGATTAAGGTCTATATCAGTATTGACACTTCTGACCAATTTTCATTCTCTGTGGTGCAGGACTGTTTTTGTCCTGCATGGTTGGCTAACGGGGACGATTCTTCCCTTACCTATCTGTATTAATAAAGGCTTACAGAAAACAGGGAAATTTATATTGCTCTTTACCTATTTTCTGATAATTGCTATTATTTATACATACCCAAATTTTGGTTAAGTATAGAAATGGGGGGTTTTTATTGTCCACAAATATTGAATGTATAGATGTTGGAAAGTCCTATTTAGGGGATGGGATTAAAACAAATGCCGTTAAAAACATCAATTTGAAATTTACAAAAGGGGAGTTTATTTCAATTGTTGGTCCATCAGGATCAGGAAAATCGACTTTACTTAGTTTGCTAGGAACACTTGACTTCCCAACCTCGGGAAAAATATTGTATGACGGGGAAGAAATCGTAAAGAAAAGTAAGAAAACGATTTCCGATTTTCGATTTGAACATATCGGATTCATCTTTCAACAATTCCATCTATTGCCTACATTAACAGCCCTAGAAAATGTCCTCTCACCCTTGTTTGCCAGAAAAGTCTCTTACAATAAAATAGAACGCGCAAAAGAAGTATTAGCTCAGGTGGGACTTTCCGATAAGGCGAATTCATTACCCTCCCAGCTTTCTGGAGGACAACAACAACGGATTGCCATTGCAAGAGCTATTGTTCATAAACCAGATTGGCTCCTTGCAGATGAACCGACTGGAAATCTGGATTCAGAAACAGGCGATACAATCTTCGAGTTAATCCAACAACTTAACCAACAAGAAGGGTGCGGTGTTTTTTTTGTCACGCATGATCCCAAGCTTGCTACAAAAGCCAATCGCACCATTACCATGAAAGACGGAATAGTTATTTCAGACAAAACTGGTGAACGAATATGCTAAGGTTTATATGGCAGAACTGGTGGCGGCACAAAGAACGTTTTATTCTATTGATTATTGGTGCGTTAATTATTAGCTCTGGTTTAAGCTATTTAGTTGGACTTTCTGAAACAAGTAAAGGAACGATTGTTGATACTTTGCAAAAACGATGGTCTGCTTCATATGATATTGTAGTGCGTCCACCTGGAACCCGTAGTATTACAGAAAAATTGCATTTACTAGAGCCAAATTACTTGAGCGGGTTATCTGGCGGAATCAGTATGAAGCAATATGAAAAAATTAAAGCGCTTACAGATGTTGATGTCGCTGCTCCAATAGCGATGATTGGTTATGCAGGGTATTCAGTTAAGTTAAAGCCTCTAACCGTCAAGCAAAATGGAGTTTATCGCGTACGAATAAATGAAGTAACCAATAACGGTGTAAGTAAGATAAAAGATACTTCCAATATCTACTTTCCAAAAGGAAGTTGGGATCCTATGAATAAAGGACCTGAATATGGAATAGTAGCATCAGTTGATGACTTAAAAGTATATACCAATGCATTATTGGCGGGGATTGACCCTGTACAAGAAGCTAAGCTAGTTGGACTTGATAAGGCAGTAATCAAGAAGGGCGATAGTCGATATTTTAATCAAGACGACAAAAGTTATACTTCCGATATATTCGGCTCATCGGTCAATGAATTTCCTGTCATTGTAAGTAATCAAGCTTTTGTAGATAGAACCAACACCTTTACTATTGAACGATTGGACCTGACATTTCAAGATAGTAAAAGTGCTGACAGGACAATGGAAACAATTAAAAAGAATGGCGGAGAAAAATATTTAAACACCATAAAAGGGTCAGTTGTCCAAAGTTATACTTTTTCTGGAAAAGAAGCATTTAATCTATTTGTAAAAAATACAATAGGTGTCGATTTAAATACAGGAAAACCCTTTCAAGGTACTAATGACAAGGAAAACGTGAATGCGGATTGGATTAGCATGCGACCAAGTCCTGTTGAGTATAAACCAGTTAGCAGTCCATTCCCAGAACGTTGGTCATTTGCCTATGAAGTAAAAAAACATGTTCTCACAGATAATCATAATCTAAAGGGATTAGGAAATGAATCATTTAGGATACCAAAATCTTTTGGGCAATCATTTAATGACTATCCTCGAATTCATCCTAAATGGATAGGGTTTTATGATCCTAGTAAATTGAAGATTTCAATGGATCCCACTACAGAATTACCAATGGAAACCTATCGTCCAGCTACAGCTGATCTTGTTTTGGATGCAAAAGAAAAGCCCGTTAATCCTCCAAGGTCGTTAAAGCCAACAGATAACCCTTACGACTTTCTTTCCAGTCCACCACTTATGCTTACAACCATTGATGCTGCCCAACAGATTTTAGGGAATAAACCGATTTCCTCTATTCGTGTAAAAGTAGCTGGGGTTAAGGATTTAAGTGAAGATAGTCAAAAAAAATTAGAAAAAGTGGCAAAACAGATTGAAGAAGAAACAGGATTGATTACCGATATTACCTTAGGCTCTTCTCCGCAACCAACCCTCACACATGTGCCTGCAATATCTGGGAAGAAGGAAATTGGTTGGTTGCAGCAGCCATGGGTAAAAATCGGCTCATCTATTTCGATTTTCCGTGAAGCAAAGGTTGGGTTTTCAGAGGTTATAGGAAGTGTAATTGCAGTTGCGGTCATTTATGTATGGGCGTCAAGCCTAGTTTCATTATTAGCAAGGAGAAAGGAATTTGCGGTCCTTCTTGCTATCGGATGGAGACCGAACCAGTTGGCTAAGTTATTATTTTTAGAATCCACTATTGTAGGAAGTTTTGTTGCTATGGTTGCATGGATTATGCTTGGGAGTGTTTTTATCTTAGGAAATACCATGTTTTCGCCAATAAGATTTATATTAACAGGGGCATTTGGTATTTTGATTTATTTGCTAGGAGCTATTATTCCTGCATGGATTTCCAAAAATATTTCTCCTTATGAAACCATGAATAGAGGGGAGATTTCTAAAGGTTCGAGGCGCTTTCTTCCCACACGGGGGCTTCTTTCGATTGCATTTAATCAATTAATAGGAAAATGGAAACGGAGCATGCTTTCCATCATTGCTATCGCTTTGCCCACTAGTTTCCTAGCTTTTTTCCTTTTTATCACTTTCCGTTTAAAGGGGATCATGTACACTACATGGTTAGGTCAATATGTCGCATTAGAAGTGGGTCCTATGCATTATACGGCGATGGGAGTAGCTTTGTTAATCGCAATCCTAACCACAGTGGAAATTATGTGGCAAAATATTTCGGAACGTAATGGGGAAATTGCCTTGTTAAACGCAATTGGATGGCGAAATAAAAGTATCCGTTTCATGATATTAGCGGAAGGACTGCTATGTGGAGTATTTGCAGCGATAATTGGACTCCTCCTTGCAATTGGAATGATGTGGGCGATGTATAGGCAATTTCCATCCGACCAATTAGGGTTTATCCTCCTAACAGGGATTATCCCAATTATTGTAGGAATCATAGGTGCAATAATACCTGCTGAAAAAGCCGTTCGAATCAATCCTTCACGCGGAATCGCGGGACAATATTCCAATAGAAAAGTAACGGAAAAAAGGTTGAAATGGGTATTTTCTTTAGTGGCGATTGCAATGATGGTTGGCTTGGTTTTGATCATGATAAAGGTTGCGCCGAAATTAGTACCAAACAAACCTGTTGCGAACCATGTTTCAAATGAAATGGTAACTTCAACAAAAGGTGAGGTAACGAAAGGTAAATCCTCAGAGAGTAAAGGTGAAAATCAAGCAAAGGAAAACCAATCAAATCAAGAAAATAAAAATCCAGAAGAGTCTCATTACGATGAAGAAATTTCACTTGGGGAAAATCTAAAAGATCTAGGATGGTGGGTACTTTCTTTTGAAGCGAAAAAATTAGAGAAGCTTCCTTCGAAAATCAAATTGAAGGAACCATCTAAAGGAAATAAATATCTTTTTTACCAAATTACTTTTGAGAACAAAGATATTCAGGGATATGATTTCAGACCTTTTGGAAACTTTGAATTACAGACAGATATAGAACAATATATTCCACCTTCTGATTTTTATATTTTAAGTAGCAAAGGGCTGAATGATAATGAATTAGAAATCGGTGGTAAAGTCAGTGTAATCTTGACTTTTGAAATACCTGAAAACGAAAATGAAATGTCATTGTTATTTAAATCTCGCAATTTTGTGAAGGGGATATTTGTAAATTTAAAGGATTAATTAAAGGGCTTACATTTTATTGTTTATAAAAAAGTAAATAAGGCATGTAATTCATTTGATTTCTTAAGGTTGAAGGAGTTGAAGATCATTTATGAGGATGATCTACAGCTTTTTTTGTTATTGTTCTTACATAGCATTTTAGCATTCCTTTATGATAAATATCTTAAATATATATGTTTGTGAAGAAATATACTTAAACTATAGGGTGCAAGAGTTGAAGATTCAATGTGGATCAACAACTCTTTTTTCTTATTCGACTAAAGGAGCAGGTTAGCTTAAAAAGGAATATCTGGTAAGAAAATAGAACTAATAGTTTAATCTGTAAAGTATTTGAGAGTTGGTGAAACAATGAATATAGACAATGTTATTTTAGCAATCGAAGCTGAACAGTACGATTTTGAACCTACACTTCGTATTCCTGGTTTGCAGGAAGTTAGAAATGAAGAACTTATCCTACGTTTATCAGAAGGTTCCTCTAGCGTCTTCGCCAATAAGGTTGTTCGATCTGTATTTACTTCCAATCCAGAAGAAAAAATTAGAAAGGTAATCGATTTTTATGAATCAAAACAAAAAAGCTTTGCTTGGTGGGTTGGTCCAAAATCCCAGCCTTATGACTTATCCTTACGGTTAAAATCAAAAGGATTTACTTTAGAAGATGAATATGTGGGGTTGGCTACCTCCGTTCAACAAGCACCTTCATTTGAATCGTCTCAATGGACTGTTAGGGAAGCCTTGACAGAACCTGAGCTACGTAATCACGTTGCTATTAATGCTGAGGTATGGGGAATGGATTTAACATCTGTTGAAGCAGCAATACGTGAAAGAATGTCTTATATTTCCTTACCTGGGCGACGTGGTGGATACATCGTCGCCTATAACAATGAAGGATTGCCAATCGGAAACGGCACATTTCGAATCAGTTCTGATGGTCAAACTATGTATCTTATAGGTTCTGCTGTTTTACCTGAATATCGTAATAAAGGAGTTTATCATTCATTGTTGCAATATAGGATTAATAAGTCTAAAGAGGAAGGGTGTCAACTTCTAACGGTACAAGCTCGTATAGGGACATCTGAACCGATTTTACGTCGGCTTGGATTTAAAGAGTATTGTAAATTTGAAATGTTCGTTAAGCAATTCTAATCCTTATATCGTACTTACGAAATTGTGAAATATTATACTTACATTAAGGGGGGATTGATTTAAGAAAGATTTATGCCTCTTTTGTTGAAATCTTTTATTGTACTAAAGGGGCAGTTTAGTGGAGGAAGGAAATAATTTTTACCTGCCGAATAATAAAGATATAAAGCAATAGGATACTTAGGAGAAAAATATGAATATATATGAAGAATTATTAGTGAGAACCATTTTGAAGAATGAACCAATAAAGAAAGTCTTACTAACCCTAAAAGATTTAAACTTTCCATTTGAATACTATGTTGGTGCAGGATGTATAACAAATACTATTTGGAATGATATCTCTGGTTATCCGCTTGACTATGGCATTTCTGATATCGATATAGTTTATTATGACGAGTATGATTTGACTTCCGATAGTGAAAAGGAACTTAAACAAAAATTGAAAAGTAAACTTTTGGATTATCAATTTGATTTTGACGTTAAAAATCAAGCAAGGGTACACCTTTGGTATGAAAGCAAATTTGGATTTCCCATAAAACCTTACTTCTCTCTTGAAGCAGCAATCGATAGCTGGCCAACCACTGCAACTGCCGTGGGAATAAGAATAGAGAAAAATGGTTTATTTAATATTTATGCACCTTACCATTTAGATGATTTATTTTCAATGGTAGTAAGGCCAAATAAATCGCTAGTGACTAAGGAGATCTTCGAAAATAAAGCCAACAAGTGGAAGAAAAGATGGCCGAAACTTCAGATTGTCCCTTGGTAAACAAAACACTATTAGCCTAATGGAATCAAGCTTGTGAAGGACACTTAATCTATAGGGGCTTTAGTTGAATATGCAAATCCTTATATAACAAGAAAACTCGCAAATTTCTACTGCGAGTTTTTTTGAGCCTTTATGCTATAGCAACAATATTTACGAAAACAGCCTAATGAAAAAAGTTCAATCGAGTTGAAGCTCTTCTTCAACTAACGGGTGCTTTAGTTAAACAAGAAATATACTTATGATCTTCCATAATCGGGCGCTATTCCTAAGTAATAATAAAAGTCCAATTTCTCAATTTTAATGTTGAAAAATTGGGCTTTTTATACTTATTTATAGTGCAAAATATCACTTAATACTAGCGCATATTACCTCCTAAAGTGACACCTAACCTCTATTCCAAATAAAAAATTCCTTTCTCATTGAGAAAGGATTAAGACGATAGCTATAAGTGGATTACAATATAAAGTCAATCTGAACTTCTCCATTTTTATATAGATCATAGAATGATATACCATTTATTTTTGCATTATTCCATGATTCTTGTGGTGTTTTATAATATTTTGTATCGACAAGCCCACCTATAAGTCCACACCCATCTGTAGTATTCGCAAATATATACTGTTGATTTTTATAGGTAAATTCAATTTCTCTTCCCCAACTATTTAATAATGTCAATTCATAGTAGGGATCTATAAAAATCTCTTCATTTATAAATACTTCTCGAAAACTCTTATTTTCGAAAAACGATTTGTTCCAAAGAGACTCAACAGATTTATCTGTCAACACTGTTTCGCTATTTTCATTAAGTAAGCAATACTCACCAATATTTCTAGTGAATAAATAATTCTTCTCTTTATATTTGAATGGTAAGTCAACTTTGGTCGTTGAAAAATAATACTCCCAATCAGTATAAGATATATACATATTTACCTCCTAATAAGGGATTGGTTTGGTATCTCTTACCCCACTAACCTAATTATGTCTATGTGGAAATACATGTGTACCGTTGTCAGGATGAAAATAATCTATATCTTGCTTGGCTGCTTTATCACTTCCATAATATCTTCGTTGCTTAACTTTGCCCTCAACTATAAGATCTACAGATGTGTTCGCCTTATCCCAAGTTTTTGGTAAACTTGAGGCAACTTTTGATGCGTTAGATGGTGCTCTCATTCCTCCACCCATTGCTGAACTAAAAGATTTAGCAATTGTCATGTTAGCCGATGGAGTTCCTCCACCAGGACCCTCTTTTTGAGGCGGTGTATAATTTGGTTCTGCAATAGGTTCCGCACTCAAATTCTGTTCGGCTGCGGATACTTTTGAAATGGAAATTAGAAAACCAAACAACAAAACAAATGATGTAATAATCTTAATAACCTTTATAGACTTCATTTTTTAATCACCTCCCATTTACAAAAAATATCTCAAAATACCAAAAATTTCAACTGTTATGATAAATTATTCCCAATCACAAAAAATGTGGTAGATTTTGAGTTAAGTTTCATAGTAGATTCCTCTCTTTAATAGTCCATTTTTCCTAAATCAATTTACTCTAAATAGGCCCAAAAACACACAACTAAGGGTAATTATACCATTTCTTATTATACTAAACTGTCCCTATACTAAAAAAAATCCTGTAAAAACAGGATTTTAAGTGATTGAACTTTGTTATAAATGATCAACCTTTTTTTTAAAACTACAATTGTGCACAAAAATAAGTCCTATACGATTTGTTGGGATAATTAAAAAAGTTTAATTTATATTTAATTAAGATGTAAAAATTCGTCTTGGATATGACATCTTAATAGGAGCAGTAATTTTGTAATTATTGCCTCCATTTAAAACGAAGTCCTCACAAAAATAATTATGATAATTCGCTATCCAAGCATATTTTTTCAACAACTTATAATTTTTTTCATATTTCGTCAATGCTTTTTCTATTATTTGTTTATGACTTTCAAGATATGGAAATAAAGAAGTATAATCATTTGCTGCTACCTCGTCTTCAAACATATCAATCAGTTTATGTAGATAATTAACAAAACATTCGCCATCCATATCCTCTAAAACTATTCTATAAAATGGAGATTCTTCTTTATGATCCCCATAATAATCAGCAAAACGTTTAACATTCTTTATACATTCTGCACTTAAAATAATTCTAGGATAAACAGCAACCTGTGATTCTAATTCATATGATTTAATTAATTCTGGACCAAAAACCGTTTCCTCATCCATAAAATGTTCTCCTACACTTATTCCTACTAGTGTTTAATTCTAACTTTTATGTGTCCCTCCTTGACTATCAATGAATGACGAGATTATTATATAAAGTAAGGAAGAAAGGCTTTCGTCATCCTTCCTACAGAAATGTTACTTGGAATCCTTAATCGTTGGTGGCGATTAAGGATTCTTTTCTTTTTTCAGTACTATTAGTTTTTTGTAAGTAACAATTATAATAATAGACTTACTATAAATATACATAAACCAATATTAACATCAATTTTTACAATATTGTTGTAATAGTAAATTAGGTAATAATAAAGGTTGTTATAAAAAAATACACCACTTATAAATAAAGTGATGTACTCAAAAATATTATGATGTGTGACATTAAAGACTAGTTACTATAATCATAATAAGATTATACATTCACTTATCTTTAATTTTACAGTGTATTCTCTGCTACTCGAGATGTGGTTAAAGGCTATAACCTTTATAATTTTTCTATAACGTGGGAGAATTTTTGTAAAAGGAGATTTATTTAATAATAGGAGCTCCTACAATAGTTTCTGGTGATTTCCCTAGAATTAATAAGCTGATTCGGGAGTATCCGATGCTTTTCATCGTTGAAAATATACGCTTAATTACAGGGAAATCAATATCATCTTTCAAGTTTTGTAGCTCTTTTTTATATAATCGTAGAACAGAACCTTGGACAAATGATGGAGTATAGCGGCTTGCCTCTTCATCCATTAATAAACTTCCCATATACTGATATTTAAATTGCAATGCTCTAGTAAAACCAACAACATGAACTAGCTTTTCATAGAGGGCAGGGTATCTGACCTGAAGCTCTGATAATGCCTTTTTCGCTTCTTTTAACTCGTCTAAACTTGTTAATGTCAGCATTACTCCAATCCTCCTTTTAGTTATCCCATGGTTTGTTAATATTAATGTAGCCTGCTAATTCCTTACTTTTTTGTCTTCTTAGTTTACGCATTTCAGCGCGTTCTTTTGCAGTATTGTATAAGAAAATTTCCTCTTCTGTTTCTGGTATAACACCTGGTACTTGTACTGGTTTTTTATTTTCATCTAAGGCAACAAAGGTTAGAAATGCAGTTGCTGCAATTCGGCGTTCGCCTGTCATAATATCCTCAGCAATAACTTTGCAGAAGATTTCCATAGATGTTCTTCCTGTATAAGTAACAAATGACTCCACACATACGGAGTCTGTTTGATGAATAGGGCAAAGAAAATCAATAGAATCTGTTGATGCAGTAACACATTCACTAATTCTAGAGTGTCTGCGGGCAGATAATGTGGCGGCATCGTCCAATTTTTTCATTAAAATTCCGCCAAATAAAGTATTGTAGTTATTTAGATCACAAGATAATACTTGTGCAGTATTTACGATACGGCTTTCACTTACTTTTTTTGCGTTCATTACATAACATCCTTTCTTATTTTAAGTCCAAGGATGAAATACCAGATAGTTTGCCTACTATTAAAGTGTAAGACGCATCGAACTGTATGTAAAATGGTTATATTTTATACTTAATATAGCTTTTGTCTATGTAAATGCTTGCAACTATAATGAAAGGGCATACAACCTATAAGCCCTTTTTCAGCTCTTCTTTTATAAATGATAGCCACTCACGAGCTGCAAAAGAAAGATATTGATTTTTGCCCCATATAATTCCTAGATTCCAGCTTACTGTTGGATTTACCACTTTGATGGATTTCACTTTTTTATCATCTAGGTGATGGCATAGACTCTCAGGTAAAAGGGAAACACCTAAGTTCCAAGATACCATTTCCTCAATAAAGGACCATTGAGAACTTTTGGATATGATCTTTGGAGCGAATCCTACACTTTGACAGGCAGAAATTATACGATCATGAAGAACAAATTCTTTATTAAATAATATAAAGGATTCATTTTGGAGCTCTGCCAAATCAATCTGATCGCGCTCTGCAAGCGGATGGGAAGGATGTAAGATGAGATTTAAATCTTCTTCCATAAAAGAAAAATAGTTGAAAATATCATTGTTCGTCGGAAGAACGACAATACCTACATCCAGTAGATTATTTTCTACATCCTCCTCGACTTTTTTGGAGCCATCTTCTGTTAATTGAAAGGAAATGCCTGGATATTTCTCGGAAAAAAGTCCAATAAATTTAAGTAAAAAATGTGCATCAATAATAGGGGGGAGTCCTATTCGAATATTACCAGTTTTAAGACCCAGAAGATTATCTAATTCCAGTTCTAAATTATGAAATGCCTTGTCCACTAATTTTGCCTGTTCTAATATTACTTTTCCTGCGTCTGTTAAGGTTAATTGCTTCCGGGAGCGGTCAAATAGGGAAACCCCTAATTCTGTCTCCAGATTCTTAATCATTTTACTAATGGTAGGTTGTGTAATAAATAAATGTTCTGCAGCAATCGAAAAACTGTTATATTTCGTCACCTCGATAAAATATTGTAAATGCTTTATGTCCAAAAAAATACACCTGCCTGAATAAATTGTATAAAGCAATTGTACTAGCCAAAGCATGATTAATAAAGTTTCAGACTCTATATAAATAGGAAATGAAGCGTCACAGATGACGCCTCGTTGAATAAAGAAGGGTGTGGGTTGTTAGCAAACCCAAGCTGCACCTATGATAATTAACAAGATAAATAACACAACTAATAATACGAACATGTTGCCTCCGTAACCCACAGGTGCGGCATATGCATAACCTCTGTTACAGCAAAATCCCATTATTCGCACCTCCATTCAAATGGAATTACTACATTTTATGAAGGTCATTATTTTTGGTAAAGGACGTATGCTGAGGTAATGGCATTTTGGGTGAGCAAGGTAACTAATAAAAACCATCATTCAAATTTTTCCCGTAAAAAATTTCATCCATTTCTGTTTGCAATTTAGCGGTAATATGCTCTATTTCTTCCTTGTTTAGCTTATCTTTTGTATATCCAAACAAATAATTATTCAAATCAAAATCCTTCAACTTGCATTTTGTATGAAAGATATGTTCTTGATAGACATTGACATCAATCATGTCATATAAATTTTTAATATTTTCCGGTATGTAATTTTGTATCGAGCTGATTTCATGGTCAATAAACAATTTATGCCCTGTTTTATCTCTTGTAAAACCGCGAACACGGTAATCAATTGTCATAATATCCGTATCAAAGGAATGAATAAGATGATTCAAGGCTTTTAGCGGAGAAATTTCTCCACATGTTGACACATCAATATCGGCGCGGAATGTACTGATTCCTTCGTCTGGATGGTATTCAGGATAAGTGTGAACCGTAATATGGCTTTTATCTAACTGCATGACTACAGAATCAGGTAATGGACCAGGAGATTCACTGAAAGATTCTTTGGGTACTTCCACAACCGGCCCCTCTGATACTAGCATGGTTACACTAGCACCTTGAGGTACATAATCTTGTTTGGCAATGTTTAAAACATGTGCTCCAATAATATCGGAAACGGCTCTTAATATTTTAGTTAGCCGATCAGCATTATATTGTTCATCAATGTAAGCAATATACGCTTCACGTTCGGTTTTCGTTTTTGTATAGCAAATATCATACATATTGAAGCTGAGCGATTTAGTTAGATTATTAAATCCATGCAGTTCAATTCGCTGCTCTGGTGTTAATTTCATTACGCATTTCCCCTTCATATAAATAGTTTTATATTACCCATTCCTAAACTAAATCATGCTTTTCAAGGACCGAAACAAAAAGAAGCTTGCTTTGCTACTCTATATTAACCGTGCCGCGCAAAAAAATATGCTAAAGTAAATGTATATTATAGAAAAAGGGGAATTCTAAATGAAAGAGAGAATTGTAATTTCTTTTAGCGGAGGAAAGGATAGTGCTTTGGCAATGAATCGTTTAATCAAAGAGGGAAAATGGGAAATCGATTCATTATTAACCACTGTAACAGATGATTACAGTCGGATATCTATGCATGGTGTTCGCGAGGAATTTCTTGAAAAACAAGCGGATTCACTGGGGGTTAAGTTGCGGAAAGTACGCATTCCTAGTATCTGCAGCAATCAACTATATCAACAAAAGATGGGAGAGGCTGTTGAGCAAATAAAAAAAGAAGGAATTCGTTATATTATGTTCGGAGATATACATCTAAAGGATGTAAAAGAATATCGAGAAAAAATGCTGGAGGGAACAGGGGTAACTCCCATTTTCCCTATCTGGGGTGAAAAACCGGTTGATATAATAAATGAGTATTTTGCAGAAGGCTTTCGCACAAGAGTAACATGTGTGGATTCCGAACAATTAGATCCTATGTTTGTTGGTCGTGAGATAGATCAAGATTTTATAGATGAATATCCGCGAAGCGCAGATATATGTGGAGAAAATGGAGAGTATCATACATTTGTGTTCGACGGACCGATTTTTACTTATCCTATCGAACATACACTGGGAGAGAAAAGAATAGCTGATGAACGATTTTATTATGTAGATATAGCAGAGGGAAGGAGCCTTATATAGAGCTCTTTTTTTGTAGGGTTTGTAAAATAAGAAATATTTATACAAAATTTATGAATGTTATGATAAAATAAATCAACTTAACCGAAGGGAGTGAGGAAAGATCCACGTAAAAAAACTCCAGCTTATCATAATTTGCTCCATCGTTATTATTAGCCTTCTTGGTAATTACCTCTATTATCAATCCAAACAGCTCACGCAACCGATTATGCTTAAGCATTTTTATGAGATAAATTCCAATGAAAACATGATGTTCGATCTTCATTATATAACCAACAAAAATGGGAAAAACGATATCCAGTCTATTACAATACCTGGCATGGGTCATTATCCCTTAAATCATGAGGCTGAAAGATGTGAAAACTATGGAAACTATTGTTTAAAAACTTTTTCTATAAAAATAAATGAAATGGATATAAAGGAGAAAGCAAAAAATAGTTTTCATTTCGACAAAGTGAAAGCATATTTGTCAAATGGAAGAGTCGTAACTTATCCTATTGGGGAAATTTCCATAGTGAAAGATTCAGCAAGATTTCCAATCGACTTTTTAGCTTCCTCTAGTTCCACCGATCACATGGGGGAGCAATTACTAAAAGCAAAAGAACCGTTATCGATTCAATCGTTCCTATTTCCCTTTCACCATCAATTAGGGGATGGACTGCAACTATCTATCATAACAGATCAAGGATCCCTGCAAGCGATGTATAATGAAATGTCCAAGGGATATTCTGATGACCAAAAGATATCCGAGTGGAAGCAGGGAAAAGATCATTTGGTGGAGAAAGAGCTGTTTCCACTTAAATTACAAAAAGATGATCTTCTGAACACTAGCTACCAATTTACTTTTGGTAATAATCAAAATGGATATCACTTTTATCATTTTGCCATAAAGCTCAAAGGAAAAACAAAGAATGGAAAAGAGTTTAACGTTCCACTAGTAATTAACTATTCCCCGAGTTTTACCTACAAAGAGATAGAGGAGATTGTAAAACAAAGGAGAGAAGTTAACGATGGAGCGCGAGCTAAATAAGATTTTTTGGGGATTTCTCATTGTTTTTATTAACTTTTACTTGTTTGTCATTAATATATCACCAAATACTGTTGGTTACTTCATCGCTGCAGCAGGTCTCAGTAGAGTAAACGCACAATCTAGCAATTTTTCTAAAGCAAAAAGATGGGCTATTCTTTTGGGAATTTTATCTATACCGAATATTATTAAACTAGATGACTGGTTAAAAGAAACTCCTTCTATATGGTCATTAAGTTATTCTACCATTATGGGACTGTTCCACATGATAGTTGTGTTATATATATTGATGGGAATAATAGAAACAACATCACATAACACACGATTACAAGTGGGAACAAGAAATTTTCTTAAGCTATACTTGGCAGGAAGTTTCTTATCCCTTTTCTTCCTTCCATTTATACTAAATGTTTCGGACAATACGGTAACCGTTATCACCTTAGGGTCTGCCATTATTTCTATCGTATTGGAGATTATATTTCTAGTGCTTTTACAGAGATATAGAAGTTCCTTTATATTGAATCATCATAGCAGTTCATCATCTTGATTAAGATAATCTGCGTATAAAACAAGAACCGGTTTAACCTTTAATAGGCTAAACCGGTTCAAACATATATATTTAATTCAATATTTTTATCTTAACTGTTCTTCGTCCAAAGGAAATAGCTGCCTTGTGGGATGGCATTAGAATATCAATTCGATGTCCATGAATGGCGCCTCCGGTATCACCTGCGATAGCTATACCATATCCTTCTACCCATACCTTGCTTCCTAATGGAACGACTTTTGGGTCAACCGCAATTAACTTCATATTAGGGTTTTTTCGGATATCATACCCTAATGTGGTGATGTGACCTTTCGTATCCTGATAACTATACGCGGTTGCATTCATATAAATTTCAGTTCCATTTTCGCTTGGTGCTTGTGGAGTGGATTCAATCGTACGCTGTTCATCCAAGGCTCTTGCCTTTGCAGCTGCTCTCTCTTTGCGAATATTTTCTTGAATAGTATTAATCTGTGATTCTATACTTGATTTAGTTTTTTTCGCCTGTAAGAGATCTTGATTAATATGTTTATATTTTTCTTGAAGAACAGTAATCATTTCTTGTTTGGATGCTAGTTTTGTCTGAAGATTTTCTTGACTAGCCGCCAATTTTTTACGTTCCGATACTAATTCTTCTTCTTTTTTTGCGATTTCTTTTTTATCGTTTTCGACTTTTTTAAGATCTTGTTTCTGCTGATCTAGTATTTCGCTATCAGCTGAAAGTAGGGTGGATATAGCACTAATTCGGTTAACGAGATCATCGAAGCTCTCTGCATTGAGCAAAGCATCTAGGACAAAGTTCATTCTGCCTCTTTTTTGAAAGGCAACTAATCTCTTTTTTATAATGTCTTTTCGCGCTAATACTTGGTCTTCAAGCTGCACGATTTCTTCTTTCTTTTCTTCAATAATCTTGTTAACAGACTTGATTTTATCCTCTATAGTTGAAATTTCCTCTTTGTTCTTCTGAATTAATGATTGAAGTGATTCCCATTCACTTTTTACGTTATTCAGTTCTTCATTAACTGCCTGCTGTTCTTTTTCTTTTTCTGAAATAGCCTGTTGATTGGTTTGCAAATTCTTTTGCATATTATGTAAGCTATCCGTATTTGACTGGGCATTTGCCCCTATTTCGGTAGCGGAAAAACAAAGTGCAGCAGTCGCAAATACCACAATGCTTCTTTTAATTTTTTGCATAGGGTAACCTCC
>Ga0224731_1048_pt1 | contig 18890 bp, 19 predicted proteins | sample IA1ulk_2_FD_161639 | JGI IMG/M metagenome (GOLD analysis project Ga0224731, IMG submission 161639) | Enriched cells from agricultural soil in Iowa, United States - IA12soil_GW_FP2(bulk) | ecosystem: Environmental > Terrestrial > Soil > Agricultural land | place: USA: Iowa | collected 2017-05-08 | reverse complement strand
AGGCGTACCTCAAGGTTGGTCTGGTGTTCATACATGACCTCTTCGGTAAGGTCGAGCCATGCTTCCCTGCCCGAGGCGGCAAGCCGCAGACCGCGGGGCGCATCAATAGCCTGGACATCTTTTAACCTAGCTAGGTGCTTGATGAGGTCGGCGTTGTCAGCAACAAGAGCATCGTTTTGGTAGAGCATCGTGTAACGTTCGTTCCCTGGGAGCTCGCTCATTACGTAGCGGGCCTCGACAACGAGCTTTTGTAAACGGGAGAACTCGGCCGCGGCGATATCGTCGTATGTTTTTTGAGCTGGCCAAGGTGTCGATATGAGGAGGTCGTTGTGCCAACTAAGAGATTGCCAGATTGTTTCGGTAACAAAGGGTGCAAAGGGATGGACGAGAGTCAGGCTGGTATCAAGTACCCAAGCGAGCATATCCGGATTATCCTGGGTTTTGCTTGCTTCGATAAACCAGTCGGCCACATCATCCCATACCGTGTGGTAGATCAGCTCCCCTGCTTCGGCAAAGCGGTAGTTCTCTATTTGCTGGTCGAGCTCGCTCGCCGCATTATTGAGCTGGCGGATAATCCAGTGGTCGGCCATGCTTCGGGGTTCTGGTGTCCGGGGCTGGTAGTTCTCGCCCAACTTACCCTCAATGAAACGGGCGATGTTCCACAGCTTGTTACAAAAGTTACGTGCGGCGACCACTTTGCTTGTTGAGAAGGCCTGGTTAAGCCCGGCTCCCCGTGAGGCGGTAATCCCAAGGCGGAGCGCGTCCGAACCGTACTCGGCAATAATATCCATAGGGTTAAGAACGTTCCCTTTGGATTTGCTCATTTTTTGGCCTTTTTCGTCCAGTACCATACCGTGCAGGTACACGTGTTTGAACGGTACCATATCAGTGGTATAAAGGCCGAGCATGATCATTTTGGCAACCCAAGCGTAAAGAATATCGTGTCCGGTCTCCATGACGCTATTGGGGTAAAAACGCTTTAACGGACCGTCCTGCAGGTAGTCGGTGGTAATGTATGGCCATTGGCCGCTTGAGAACCATGTGTCAAACGTATCCTCATCGCGTACATACGTTGTGCCATTTACATCGATAGTCTTTTCGTCTACGCGCTCATCAAAAATCCAGTCGCTCGGGTCGGCGGTGCTCTGAAAAGCCGGAATAGGTATTCCCCAGGGAATCTGACGGCTAAGGTTCCAGTCACGTAGTGACTCGTAGTACTGAATAAGGGCGCGCTTGCGGCTTACTGGGGTAAATTCAACGTCGCCGTTGTTAATGGCCTCGATAGCCCGCTTAGCAAGCGGCTTCACTGACACAAACCACTGATCCTTCAGAAGCGGCTGAATGACGCTGCCGCATTTGTAACAGTGCCCCACTGCATGCTCAATGTTTTCTTCGCCGCGGCGCAGCTCGGCCGCTTCAAGAGCAGCGAGTACCCTTTTACGTGCCGTTTCAACGTCTAGTCCCATAAACTGCGGTGGAACGTTGATCATCTTGCCTTCGTGGTCGATAACCTGAATGCGCTCGAGTTTGTGCCGCTCGCCTACCTCAAAGTCGTTGGGGTCATGGGCCGGGGTAATTTTAACCGCACCGGTACCAAAAGTAGGGTCAACGTATTCGTCGGCGATAACGGGAATCTCACGGTCGGTAAGCGGCAGGAGCACGCGGGTACCGACAAATTTTTTATACCGTTCATCGTCGGGGTGGACGGCAATAGCAACGTCGCCAAGTAGGGTTTCGGGCCGGGTTGTCGCGATAATTATCTCACCGATTTTATCAAAGGTTGGGTAAGCTATTTTCCATAACTTCCCTTTTTCGTTTTTATGCTCAACCTCAATATCGGCAAAGCTTGTCTGGTGAACGGGACAGTAGTTTACGATACGCTCGCCGCGGTAAATAAGCTTGTCTTCCCATAGTTTTTTAAAGGTACCGTAAACGTTCTTAATAACCTTTTCATCGAGGGTAAATACCAAATCACCCCAGCTGGCGCTTACCCCGAGAGCACGGAGTTGGAGTTCCATGTTGCCACGGTTCTGCTCGACGAAATTCCATACTTGGCTGTAAAGCTGTTCGCGGGAGAAATCAAAGCGGCTCTGCCCTTTTTTAGCCAGTTCCCTCTCGTAGACAACCCAGGTTTCAAAACCGGCGTGGTCGGCTCCGGGGATATAGGCAACATCCCTTCCCTTCATGCGGTAGTAGCGGACGAGAATATCCTCGACCGCACCCATAAGGGCGTGACCAAGATGCAGGTTGCCGTTGGCGTTGGGCGGCGGCATGACGATACTGTAGGGCTCACCCTTCCCTGTTGGTGCGAATGCACCAGAGGATTCCCACATAGCGTAAATATTTGGCTCGTATTGGTTGGGGTCGTACGTCTTGGATAGTTTCATAAGGGTAACTTTCAAATTTGATAGTTTACACGTGAAAAATCAGCGCAAACCTACCCATCGTTTTCTTGTGAAAACGTGGTATTTATGGCCTCCATTGTTTTCTCACGTGTTTGTTTCCACTCTAAGTATACCATATCCGAGCAGTGTATAATCAGGAATATGACATCGGTAGAACTATGCGAGAAACAAGATAGGTGGGACGACGAAATCGTGTCTCGAAAAGGGCATCCTCTGCAGTTATGGGGATGGGGAGAAGTGAAATCCCGCCACAACTGGAGCGTTGAAAGAGTTTTTGTAAAAAGGGGCGAAAGTATCATAGGGGCGGCGCAGTTATTAATCCGTAAACTGCCAAAACCATTCAATGCGCTCGTGTATGTCCCACGGGGTCCCGTTGCCGAGGAGGCGGACAGAAGGGAAGTACTGGAGGCGCTTGCTGACCATGCCAAGTTGGCATACAAAGCGGTAGCGCTTTCGGTTGAGCCGGATTGGGTGGTAATGCCTGAGCTTGGGTGGAAACACACGCCGAACACTATTCTTATCCCCGAAACACTTATTCTTGATCTTTCAAAGACCGAAGACGAACTACTTGCTGATATGACAAAAAAGACCCGGCAGTACATTCGCAAGTCGGCCGGCGAAGCGATTGAGATCCGCAAGGTAAAGGGCAGGGAGGAGCTGGCTGCGTGTCTGGATATTTACCGGCAAACGGCCGAAAGGGCTGGTTTTGGCATTCATGACAATGGATATTATGACGATATTTACGATGAACTTGGTGAACACTCGCCGGTATTCGCAGCCTTTCTAGAAGGAAAACCAATCGCGTTTTTGTGGCTTGCGATTAGCCAGGAGACGGCGTTTGAGCTCTACGGCGGGATGAACGATGATGGTCAGCGGCTTCGTGCCAACTACGCTCTTAAATGGCATGCGATCCAAACCATGAAAAAATGGGGAATCTCCCGCTATGACTTTAACGGGCTATTAAACGACGGCGTCAGTACGTTTAAACGCGGGTTTGCCAGCCATGAGAGCATGTTGGCGGGAACGTACGATAAACCGTTGTCACCGCTCTATACTATTTGGACGAGCGCGCTGCCGACAGCGAAAAAGATTGTTCGTAAGATAAAAAACCGTTGATTTATTTACTACGATTTATTCCAGGCGGTTTTCGTCATGGAGATACTAGGGATGACCTCTAGCGAGTAGGGGTCGCTCGGCTCTTTTGCCTGAGCATAGTAAAACCCAAGTGTTGCGATCATAGCCGCATTGTCGGTGCAAAGTGACATGGGCGCGTACTCGATAGGGAGGGGGATTCGGTCTGAAAGTGTTTTTCGGAGGGCGCGGCTGGCGGCAACACCACCAGCGATGACGACTGATTTGGGAGAAAAGTCGCGAAAGGCTCTTTCTGCGGCATCAACGAGTGTTTCGTTGGCAATGCGCTGGAAGCTGGCGGCAAAATCTACCCGCTGAACGTCGTTTAAGCGTGCTGCAAGCTCGTAAGAGGGGAATGTGTAATCGACACCCGTCTCACGCTGAACGGCCCTTAAAACAGCCGTCTTAAGGCCGGAGAATGAGAAGTCATACGGACTTTTTAATTTGGCTTTAGGGAGGGGATATTTAAAAGGATCGCCTTCAAGCGCTGCTTTATCAACGGCTGGGCCTCCTGGATAGGGGTAGCCAAGGATTTTGGCAACCTTGTCGTAAGCCTCGCCAATAGCGTCGTCCTGGGTTTGGCCTAGGAGCTCATAATCGCCATGATCCTTAAAGAGAACAAGTTGGGAATGACCACCGCTAACGATAAGGGCGAGCATGGGGAATTCTGGTTGTTTTGAGGGAAGGGTGAGTTCCAAATGATCAGCTTGTTCGACAATGAAATTGGCGTATACGTGGGCTTCTACGTGGTGGATAGGGAAGAGGGGTTTGTCTTTAAGAATAGCTAGTGTACGGGCGGCAAGCGTCCCGACAAGAAGCGACCCAATAAGCCCGGGGGCATATGTCACGGCAATACCGTCGATATCATCCCAGGAAAGCTGCGCCTGCGAGAGGGCCTGGTTAATAACCGGGTTGATAACTTCGATATGGCTGCGGGCGGCAACTTCGGGGATAACGCCGCCGTAGTGGGCGTGAATGTCTATTTGCGAGTTAACGACATTACTAAGCAGCTTACGGCCGTCTTCAACGATAGCCGCAGCGGTTTCATCACAACTGCTTTCGATTCCCAAAATTTTCATTATAACTACTGTAGCATAAACCAATCGTCAGGGGTATACATGGGCAAGCCCGTGCGCCGACGGCGCACGGGATGCCTGACATTCACGACACGCGCTGCCGGAGCAGCCCGCCCAGCCCGAGTCCGCCCTGATCGGGCGTCCTGGGGATGATGTGTGTGTGAAGGTGGGGTTGGGTCTGGCCGGCGTTCGGCCCGAAGTTCGTACTGATGTTGTAGTCGAGCGGAGTGTCACCTTGAAGCCAGGGAACGAACTGAAGCAGCTCGTTGACTTCCTGTTGCCACCAGTCCGGCAGCCGCTCTTCGGTGTGGTCCAGGGGAACGATCATGAAGGCGCCGGGGACGCCCATGCGATCGTTGGCGATGAGATAGGCCCGCTCGGTACGAGCGGTTATCTCACCCTTGAGGATTCCGTTTTCCAGGCAGAACACGCAACCGGGCTGTATCACAACTCCTCCTTTTGTCAGGTATATTTACTATACCATATTTAATGCAAAAAATCTAGGTACTTAGCTTAACGGCACCTTCGCGGATGATTTCAATACTACCACTGTCGGTAATTTTAATGATCGTAGAAGGGGCACGGCCAGAGAGATCGCCTCCGTCGACGTAAAAATCAACTCGGCCGTCGAAATAATCGATAGCCTCGCGAATAGTTACCGAACCGGGCTTGCCTGGGTGGTTGGCGCTGGAGGTGACGAGGGGACCGGTCTGCTCAAGCACTTTGCGGACGGCTTCGTCGGCGACGACGCGGAATCCCTGACGGCCCGTGTCCTGATGAAGATAACTAAGGTTGTCACCAAGCGGTGTCTCAACGCTTAGCGGGTTCGGCCACCACTTTTTTACTTTGTTAATGTGATCTTCGGGTACGCCTAGTGCGATTAGCTGATCGGTGGATGCAGCGATAACCGTACCAGGTTTGTGGTCCCGTTCTTTTAAGGCGTACATACGTGCAACAGCCTCGGGGTCCTCGGCCCGGGCAACAAGCCCGTATACCGTATCAGTTGGCATAACGCCAACCCCGCCGTTTTTTAGCAGCTCGATGGCTTTTTCTCGTGTTACGATAGTGTTTTCCATATTTTCCTATGGTACCACAAACCTCTTGGGGTCACGAACTTATTTGTCAGGGGTCGGCTGCGATGCTTCGGCAAAAAGGGCGAGTGCTGCAATAAATAGTCCAATATCGCGGAAGGTAATAGGCAGTAGAGCAGGGTTAAGTGCCACAATACCGGCTAGCATAGCGGCGGCAAGGAGCGCCGCGTACCTCACATAGAGGCCGCTGAGTAACCAGCCTGACAAAACTATTTCAAAAACCGAGAATCCGGCAAGTAACAGCTGATCTGGGACGATGCCGCGCATAAACCGGGGCATGTAGCCGATCCAGTCGTTAGGCGAAGCAAACGACGAAAAGGCAGCGTATAGAAAAACAAACGCGAGTGCAATCCGGAGGATAAAAGAGACGTTCGAACCTTTTACAAACAGTGCCATAGTGTCCTACTGAATGGTAATAGACGCTTTATCACCCGGGTTTAGGTGGTTATGAAACCCGAATGTGCCTTTAGTAGTAACAGTAAACGTCGCGGTTTGGCCGGGTGCCACCGTTCCAACGTTCAGCTCGGTGTCGTCCGTATGAACGGGGTGCGGGTCGGAGTCGAACTGCAAGTCGCCCGACGACGTATTTTTTATGGCAACCGTATCGCCGGCTTTGACCGTTGTGAGGCTCGGGCTAAAGCCGCTATCCGAGTAGGTAATGGTGGCCGTAGCTTGGCTGCTGGATTCGGATGCCGGTTTATTGGAGGGCGCCCCGGCGTTTTGCGAAATAACGTAGGCGGTTGCAGCACTGCCAATGACGACAAGTGCAATTACGACGGCGATAATGATCATCTTTTTGTTCATTGCATCGGCTCCTTTTGCAAAATATTATGCGTTACGTGCAGTTTTCTTTGCGGGGTGAGTAGCGCGCTCGTACGATGGTTTTGCGGTTTTATTAAACAGTTCGCGCACAACCATGCCGCTTCCAAATAGCATAACGGCAATCATGGTAACGATATTGATGATTGGTATAAGCATGAGGATCGAAATGATCAGCACGCCTGCCAGCATAGCGACAAATGGGTGTTGCGGGGTGTTCATGAAAACCAAGCGGCCGGTGTAGTAGCTGGCAAGTACGCCGCTGAGCAGAAGGACAACAACCCATCCCAGAAGCAGGACGATTCCCAGGAGGGCGCCGACGACCGTCACAAAGCTGAGCAGAATGAGAATAGGAACTCCGACACAGGCAGCAAACCCAATCAGGATGGTTGTGCCAGGTTTAGTCAGCGCCAGGTCGGTGAGGACCTTTAACTTGCGGGGGAATACTGCCAAAAGGGCAAAGGCGAGGGTAAGTGACATGAAGAAAGAGAGAATGATACCAGGAACAGGGTTGGTTTGGCGTTCGCTTCTTTTTTGCTCAGGCGGATCTTTGCGGGTTGTTTTGCCGGTGACGTGTGATCCGTCAGCTGCCTGAAGTTGGTTGTGGCTGTAGTAGGTGACGCTTCCTGAAACAGCAGCGCCAGTATCGAGTCGCAGGTTATCGGTTGCTGCCTGAACATCGCGCCCGATCATGCTGTTAACGGTAACGGACGAGCCGGCGAGATCCGCATCGCGTCCAACCGTGCCATTGATAATAGTGGAGTTTCCCGCCGCCTGAAGATCGGCTACCTTGCTTCCCGATTCGGTTTTTACCATATTACCGGCCAGGCTGGCGTTGTGGTTTACCTTAGCAGAAAGAGTGACGACTTGGCCGGCGGCGCGTACGTCGCCCATAACTGTACCCCCGATATCAACGTTCATACCCGCACAAAGGACATCACCTTCAACCAGGGCATTAATAGTAATATTTTGGCCGGCACAGAAGAGGTCGCCCTTAATGGTGCCATTTATCTCTACGTTATTGCCGGCAACAAATACCGTATGGTCAACGACTTCGCCTTTTTTAATAACGACGTTGTCGCCGCCATGAAAGCTCCCCGCTTGCACCGCGTTTGTAAAAACAAACAGCGGCACGGCAAGCAGTGCTAGCGCAAATAGAATAATTTTAATTTTTTTCATATAACCCTCCCTAACCTCAAAGTATAGCTTCAGTATAGCGCGCGGGCAGATATTGTGACAGCGTTTTTGCCTCGAAGTGCTAAAATAAAAGTATGAAACAGACGGTCGTTAATGGGGTGAGAAAACTGTTGCCGCAACCAGTGGTGCATGGAATCGAAGAGGTATATCGTAAAGGCCGCGTACAAATTATCAGTGCTAAGTACGGTAATCCGGCGCGTAGTTTGCGGGTTATTGCCGTTACGGGTACCAACGGTAAAACGACGACCGTTAACTTTATCAACGAGATACTAAAAGAATCAGGTCTAAAGACGGCCATGTTCAGTACTGCGGTTATAGAAGTTGCCGGAAACCGTCAGCTAAACGATCTTAACGCCACGGTTGCAACAACGCAGCGGATGCAGGAGTTTTTTCGCGATGCTAAAAAGGCAAAAGTTGATTTTGTCGTTCTTGAAGTAACGAGCCACTCGCTTGAGCAGCACAAGCTTGCCACGGTGCCTGTTGAGGTTGCGGTTATGACCAATCTCACACAGGATCACCTTGATTACCACAAGACCATGGAGCGGTATGCGGCGGCAAAAGGCAAGCTGTTTGCCGGACGACCTAAGTTTATCGTTTTAAACCGCGACGATGAATGGTTTGATTTTTTCAACCAGTTTCAGGCAGGAATGCAAAAAATAACGTACGGCGAGCACGCTGACGCCGAAGCGCGGATAGATCACTACAAGTTGTATAAAAAGGGCAGTGAAGCCACAATTGTTATTGACCACCAAACAAAACTGGAGCTAGCAACGGCGCTTCCCGGTAAGTTTAATATTTACAACATGACCGCCGCCGCGGCTACCGCGTACGTTCTTGGTCTCAAGCTAAAGGACATTGTCGAGGGTGCGGCTAACCTTGAGGGCGTGCCAGGCCGTTTTGAAAGAGTGGTCGAAGGCAAGGGATACGATGTTATTGTCGACTATGCCCACACTCCGGATGCACTTGAAAAACTGCTTGAGGCGGCAAAGTCGGTAACTAAGAACCGGGTAATCCTGGTATTTGGCGCCACGGGTGACCGTGATAAAACCAAGCGGCCGATCATGGGTGAAATTGCTGCAAAGCACGCCGACCGGATCATGCTTACCGACGAAGAAAGCTACAATGAAGACCCTAAAGCTATTCGCGACCAAGTGCGCGAAGGGATCGAGCGTGCCGGTGATACGGTCCGCATGACCGAGATTCCCGACCGCCGCGATGCCATCGCAAAAGCCCTTTCGATTGCCATGAAGGGTGATACGGTGCTTATTACGGGCATGGGCCATGAGCAATACCGTATTGTAAACGGTGAACGTCTGCCATGGAATGACGGTGATGTTGTCCGTGAAATTTTAGCTAAGAGTTAGTAATAACTTTCGTGGTGGCGGTACGAATGCCAGCGGAACATCAGTCGTTCGCCAATCCGTGACCAGGCAGCGTAGACGGCAGGCTGCAGAATAATATCGTAAGCTCCGATGTAATCGGTAACTTCTTTGTTGAAGCTAGTCTTAAAGCGGCCGATACCATAGTGCGGATGTTCGGTGTTGTTTATCTGGTCTGATGGCGGGGCGCCGCAAAAGTCGTGAATATGGGCGCCTTTTGATTTTGCCCATTTTATCACCTCCCACTGAAGCAGATGGCTTGCCCCGTACGCGGTACGCTGGCGCACCGAGGCACCGTCTTTGTAGGTGCTTTTTTTGCCAAGTACAAGTGCATAGGCGCCTGCAACGAGTTGGTTTTCAAAATAAGCAAAAAACAACTGCCCTTGGTTTGCTTTTTCGTACCGCTGCCAAAATGTTTTGTAGTAATTATAACTACGTATAGAAAACGACCCGGCTGCGGTTTCACTAAGCAACTGGTACATCTGTTGGCAGTTTTTGTCCGTTGCTGCGACTTTTTTTATAACCACGCCGTCACGTTCGGCGCGTTTTATGGCATGCCGGCCTTTTTGATTGAGACGGGCGAGGGTGGCTTCGAGGGTGTCTGATATATCCAGCGTAACAGTAGAAAAGTTAGGTTGGACAGGCCGGACTTTTTGAAGGCCCAGCTTCATGAGATCCGCCATATTTTCGGGTGTTTTTTTAAGCTCGGGTTCAACCTTTATGCCAAACACGCCGTGATTCTTGGCAAACGATTTCAAATCGGGGAGTAATTCGTCGAGCTGGCGCATGTCTTTTACCCCTGGCCCTTTAGGGAGATACCATAGCCTAAAAAAGCCGAACCGTTTTTCCAGAGCAGTAATAGTAATAGAGCCGGCGACGATGAACCGCGGCGTCCACCCACCCTGCTTTTTTTGAATGGCGAATTCGTACCCCTGGAAAACGTTTCCACCGTCGGGGTTGGCTATAATGCGGTCGTCCCAGTTTTTTATTTCACTTGGCGTTGCAAATCGTACGGTCATTACTTGTATTGTACTAGATCCTGGCTTTGCTGCACAAAATACTTGTCATTGCTTTTAGCGGGTGTCATCATTAAATGAAACAGCTAAAAAAGGAAACACTATGCAAAAAATAACGACACACCTATGGTTTGACACTCAGGCGGAAGAAGCAGCTAACTTTTACGTATCGGTATTTAAAAATGCCAAACTGGGTCCTGTGTCGCGGTATAGCCAGGCGGGTCAGGAAATTCACAAAATGCCCGTAGGCAGCATTATGACCGTGCAGTTTGAAATCGAAGGCCAGACCTTTTTGGCACTCAATGGCGGGCCTCTTTTTCAGTTTAATGAGTCCATCTCATTTATGGTCAACTGCGAAACGCAGGAGGAAATTGACTATTACTGGGGCAAGCTGTCGGCAGTTCCTGAGGCGGAACAATGTGGCTGGCTAAAAGACAAGTTTGGTGTCTCGTGGCAGGTGGTGCCAACCGGCATGGCCGAAATGCTCAGCGATCCGGACTCCGCTAAAACCCAGCGTGCGATGGCAACCTTTATGCAAATGAAAAAAATCGATCTTGAGCAGCTAAAGCGGGCGTATAACGGCTAGCGCGGTTTCACGATAGCGTTTAGTTCTGGCTCCAACTGGGCAAAAATCTCGCGGCTTTTTTGAGGAGAGAGGCGCAGGGCTCCGTCAAAATCCTCAAATTCTATGTGTGACCAAAGAATAGAACTCGGATCGTACCCTCCGTCAACGGCTCGCTGTCGTGCGGCCTCGGCTGTTTTTTCGCTGGCTTTTATGTCTACGGGTGTGCCATTGATAATAAAGTCACCCCCTACGGCATCTTGCTTTAGGCTGCCAAGTTCATACGCGACCCCGGCCCCAATGAGCATTTGCTCAACGGCCATTTCGTTACGCATACCTACGAGCGTGGTGCGGATATGATGGTAAAAATCGTCAGCGTGTTTTTGGCCGCTCACGGCCGTGTATGTATCGACGATAAAATGTAAAAGTTCTTCAAAATCAAAACGGGGTGCATCCGTACTAATGACTTTGCGAAGCGCGTGGTTAAACTCGATCACTATTTGTTTGCTGTCGTAAAAACGTTTCTTATCAACTGGAGGCATATGCCAGGGGTTGCCATACTGGTGCCGCAGCTCGTCGATCGTCTGGTTGGCGGCGTAAAATCGCTGCAGTTCCGAAACGAGATGGTAGAGCGCATCACTCAGAGGCGCCTTTGTAAAATCTTTTTTCTTTTTAAATCCTGTTAGCACTTTTTTAATACGGTGCGGCACGAGGCGGACAGGTGAAGGCTCAGCAGGTGAGCGGTGATGCCCGTAAGCAAAGCGACGGGAATTAAAGATAGACGCGGGAATGATTTTTTTAGTTTTTATTTTTAATTTCACTACCGTTATTTAAGCATAAATTTTATAAAAAGTCAATCGGTGCTACAATGGAAAAATATGAGTGAAGAATTAATAACCGCATGTGATATTAGAGGAACGGAGGTCTCGGGGCTGACGGTAGAGTGTGCCTGGAACGTAGGCAAGGCGCTCGCCGATTGGCTGCCGACTGCCGGCGATGTCACTGTCGTATATGTTCCGTCGCAGAAGCACATTGCCGACGCGGTAGTAGAAGGCTTGCGTTTGCAGGGCCGGAATGTGATTGATGGTGGCCTAGGCGACAAAGAAGCCGCCAAAACACGCGTGACTACTGGTGGTTTATCTGGCGCGGCTGTCGTGGGGTATGACGATGAATCTAAAATGACGGTTATAGAACTTTACCGCGAGGACGCAACCCTTATTGAGAACGAAGGCCTTAAAGAAATCCGCCAATTGGTAGAAGCGGGTAACTTTGTGCCCGCAGCCGTTAAAGGCGAGCTGCTTCGCCAGGCATAGCTGATATAACAACAAAAATTAGCACTCTATGCTTGCAAGTGCTAATTTTTTTATTTACAATAAAGTTACAAGCGCCTCTTTGGGGTGCAAAAATAAACGGAGGAAATTCATGAGTACACCTATTAAACCTCTGGCGGATCGTGTTGTTGCGGTTCGAGAAATTGCAAAATCTCAGACTGCAAGCGGCATCTTTTTGCCGGATAACGCCAAAGAAAAACCTGTTATAGCTGAAGTAAAGGCTACGGGCCCCGACGTAAAGGGTATAAAAGTGGGCGATAAGATCATTTATAAAGAATATTCGACTACCGAATTAACGGTAAACGGTACGGAATATTTGATCGTTAAAGAAGAAGACGTACTGGCAACCGTTTAGGTTGTCTCTGGGATATCGCATACATTCTTTTTCGGATGTACGCCCCGATTTAATAGATTAAAATCGGGACTCTCGGAAACGAGAACATCACTCAAAAGAAGTATGTCTCATCCCTCTCGCTACAAATAACTAAGGAGGAACAATGGCTAAAAAAGTTTTTTATGATGAAGAAGCGCGCGAGCGGGTGCTTGGCGGTGCGAAGGCGCTGTACGATGCAGTAAAGGTTACGTATGGTCCAAAGGGCCGCAACGTGGTGATCGCGAAAGGCTACGGTGGTCCAACGGTAACTCACGATGGTGTAACGGTTGCCGAGAGTGTTGACTTGCCCGAGAACGATGACGAGACGCTCGGCTACAAAGTGGGGGCAGAACTTATTAAGCAGGCTGCGAGCAAGCTGAATAAGGTAGCCGGTGATGGTACAACCACCGTAACGGTTCTGACCTACAATATTTTAAAGGAGGCCAACCGTCTTATTGCTGCCGGCCACAATCCGCAGGAACTCCGAAAAGGTATCGAAGCAGCGGGGGCTGAGGTGGTGAAAAAACTCGACGGCCTGAGCGAAAGCATTGAAGGTAAAAAGGCCCGTGTTGCCGAGGTTGCCACAATCAGTGCGGGCGACGCCAGTATCGGAACACTTATTGCCGACGTGATTGAAAAAGTAGGCAAAGACGGCGTCGTAACGGTAGAGGCTGGCCAGGGTCTTGAGATGGAAGCCGAAGTAGTAGAAGGCTTTAATCTTGACCGCGGCTTTGTCAGCGCCCTGTTTGCCACCGATGCCAACCGCCAGGAAGCCGTGTACGAAAAACCAGTTGTTCTTATTACCGACAAAAAGATTTCAAGCGTTCAGGAATTCCTACCGATGCTTGAAAAACTAGCCCAGGCTGGTAAAAAGGACGTCGTACTGATTGCCGATGACGTTGAGGGTGAGGCGCTGAGTGTTCTTGTACTCAACAAGCTAAAGGGTGTCTTTAACACGGTGGCCGTCAAGGCACCAGCATTTGGTGACCGCCGCAAGGAAATCCTGGAGGACATCGCTATTCTTACCGGTGCTACGGTTATTAGCGAAGACCGCGGCATGTCGTTTGAGAACGTTGGTCTTGAAGTGCTTGGCTCTGCCCGCAAGGTAATTGTTGGTAAAGACGAAACGACGATTATCGAAGGCGGCGGCAAGACAAGCGAGGTAAAAGCCCGGATTGCGCAGATCCGCGGCCAGGCCGAGAATGCCTCGAGCGAATACGACAAAGAACAATACGAAAAACGCGCGGCGGCGCTTTCGGGCAAAGTGGCAGTTATTAAAGTCGGCGGTGCATCCGAGACCGAGATCGACGAAAAGAAGTTTCGCGTTGACGACGCCGTTGCCGCAACTAAAGCCGCGCTTGCCGAGGGTATTGTTGCCGGCGGTGGCGTGAGCCTTGTTAATCTTTCGGCCGCAATTGTAGCCGAAGGCAGTGACAGTATAAGCGCTGGCCGCCAGATTTTGAAAAACGCGCTTCGGCAGCCGTTCCTCCAGATTATGGCAAACGCTGGCCTTAACAGCGAAGCACTGCTTGCGCAGGTTGAAGCTGGCAAGCCCGGGTTTGGTATTAACGTTAACAGCCCTGAAAAAGGACTGGTTGACGTAAAGAAAGACGGTGTGATTGACCCGGCACGCGTTACCAAAGAAGCGGTGCAGAATGCGGTGTCTATCGCCTCGACCGCTGCAACCATGGGTGCACTGGTTGTTGACATTCCGGAGCCTGAAGCACCTGCTATGGGCGGTGGCATGCCTGGCATGGGGATGATGTAGTTAAAAAGCCCAAATAGAACAAAACAGACCGTCAGTGTGACGGTCTGTTTTAGTAGTAAGCGTTGCTGCGTGGGTGCGGAGGCGGCCAGCTGGCCATTCCTCCGCACCCCGCAACCGGGGCTTCTAGTTCCGGAACATCTGGGCCATCGTGTGGCCCATGTCCGTCACCACCTCGATAGAGCGGATCTTGTTGCCCTCGAACTCGACGCGGTCTTGTGAGGGGACCTCGATGATCTCACCGGTCGGCTGGGCGGTGTGCCTGCCGTCGGCGCTCGTGAGGACTCCGCTGAATGTCATCGTCATCTTGTAGGTGATGACGAGGCGGTTCTCGGCCGGGTCCTCCGAGACGTTCACGACCTTGATCTTTCGGCCGAGGTCGGGGAAGGCGACGCGCTGGCGTCGGATCTCCCGCACGAGTTCGGCGAAGACCATGTCCGGCTTGGTTTCACCGAAGCTGGCCCTGAACCCGGGAACGATGAGCTGCTGTGCTCGGGTCGTTTCGCCTTTCAGGAGGGCCTCCAGAAAGGCGCGGTAGTTACTCTCTCGTAGCGAGGGCATACATGCTCTCCGTATCTGTCCGGTTGCGTATTGGTGCGGGTGTGCACCGAATATTTATTGTAAAATATTTATAAACATATTGCAAATGCAAAAATAAAAGCGTTGGTGCTAAAACCCGCCTGAACGGCGGGGTTTAGCGTGTTAGATGGCGGGCTGTTGCGGACCCGAGAGATAGTCGATTTCTTTAATGACATCCAGGAGTGCCTGCGCGCGACGGGCTTCGTCTGCAATGTTGCGGGCTGCTTCGTGAGCTGGCGCGATAAGGGCTTGGTCGTCGGTTGAGCGTAGAAGCAGAAGGTAAGTGTCAAACTTTTCTTCCGGCGCAACGTTTAGCTTGTCAACAAGAGGACGAAGTTCGCTCAGCGCATCTTTTTTAATAGACTCCAGGTCGCCGCCGCCCATTGAAGGCATCGCGGGCGGCATAGGTGAAAGCGGAGCAACTGGTACTTCGGGAGCCATAGCTGGTGTCGGGTCTTCAACCTGTGGTGCTGGCATTGTCATAGGGTCTGGTGTTTGTACGTCTGTTGGAGTATCGTTTGCGATCGGTGCTGTTGCGGCCTCTTCGGCTTGCTGGTTAACGCCAGCAAGAACCTTGGCTAGTTCCTGATCGTCGCTAATTGGTTGCTGACTTGTTGGTTGAATATCCATGCCCACCTCTAATATTAGTACTTATGCTTCTTTACTAAATACTGTATCATAATAGGAGGATACGAGTAAAGGATACGGACTTATTATACTGAGACCGTAGGAATAAGCTCGCTAAGCAGATAAAAGCAAAGGGTAGGTATATGTTAGACGATAATAATGTTTTACGGCAACGCGATCCTGAAGACGCGTTAGGCGTCGCCGCCGCTCAATTTGAGCAGGCACGGTTTTCAGTAAAGGTAGCCGAACCCGAACACGATGGCCGTGAAATTACGCGCGTTGTGGTTGTGGGGATGGGTGGTTCCGCTTTGGCTGCGCTTCTTGCCAAGGCCTGGCTTAAGAATGAAATGACCGTACCGTTTGAAGTCGTACGCACCTATGACTTACCCGAATACGTTGACTACAATACCTTGGTTATCGCGAGCAGCTACTCGGGGAATACCGAAGAAACGCTAGCCGGGCTTCAGGCGGCACGCGACAAATCGGCCCAAACCGCAATCATCGCAGCCGGAGGCAAGCTGCAGACTATCGCTAGTGACGAATCGATCTCGAACGTTTTACTACCGGCAAATCTCCAGCCGCGTATGGCAGTTATTTATAATCTCCGCGCGCTTATTGCGATTTTGGCACACTTTGGCATTGTCAGTTACGACCGTTTTGGAGAGATTGCCGACTGCGCCGACTGGCTGGGCGAGGAAACGCTCAACTGGGTCAGCGGTGTCACTACTGCTAAAAACTACGCCAAACAACTAGCGCTGCTGAGCGTAGGAAAGTCACCGGTATTTTATGCCGGAGGTCTTATGGCCCCGGTTGCCTACAAATGGAAAATCAGCTGGAACGAAAATGCTAAAAACCTTGCGTTCTGGAACGAATATCCCGAGTTTAACCACAACGAATTCCTCGGCTGGACTTCGCACCCTATTGAAAAACCGTTCGCCGTGTTTGATCTTGTCAGTCAGTTTGAACACCCGCGTATCTTAAAGCGGTTTGAGATCAGCGACCGGCTACTGAGCGGCAAAAGGCCAAAAGCGATGCCTATCCACCTCAAAGGGGACAGCGTCATTGCCCAAATGCTTTGGGGAAGTATCTTGGCCGACTTTGTCAGCATTTACGTCGCTATTTTAAATGGCGTTGACCCAACTCCCGTGCCACTTATTGAAAAACTGAAAAAAGAACTCGAAGACTAATTTTTAGTGGTATTGGCGAAGTGACTCTATAGGGTCTTTTCGTGCTGCCCGAAGGGCTGGGTAAAGTCCAAACACAACCCCGACGATGATCGAGGTGCCAAGGGCGATGGCTGCTATCTGCCATGTGAGTGCTGGGTTAAAGGTGAGGAAGGTACTGATAAGAAACGCAATGCCGTATCCGCTAACAAAACCAAGCAGACCCCCGAAGCTACTAATAATAAGCGATTCAACCAAAAACTGAACAATAATATTACCGCTGCTGGCGCCTACTGCTTTTCGCAGGCCGATTTCGCGCGTCCGTTCGGCGACACCGACAAGCATGATGTTCATGATTCCTACGCCGCCAACGACAAGGGATATCGCCGCAATGAGGGTCATAATGGCGGTAATGGCATAAAAGAAGCGGTTAGCGGGCTGGGCGATTTCTTGCCCCGAAAGAACGCTAAAATCCCTTTCTCCCAGATGGCTATTAGTCAGTTTGGCGGTGATATTCTTGATAACACCCGGCAGGTCCGCCTTATTTTTAGCCCGCACGTCAATCTGCTGGATCTGCGCCGTTCCCTGATGGAAGCTTTTTCCTCCCTCAAGACTTAAGACAGCCGCATGGTCAAAATCGACACTGTTAAAATTAATAGGATTATTGATGGTTTTAAAAACGCCAATGACGGTAAATTGCTGGCCGCCCGATGTAAAGGTTTGGCCGATTGGCTGGTCGGTCCCAAAAAGGTCAACCGAAAGCCGGCTGCCTATAACGGCAGTGTTCTTATTGGTGACACTATCGATAAACTGGCCGTCGCGCATAGGAAGCTGTGCGATATCTGCAAGGGCGGGTGTCGTGGCAACGATAGTTCCTTGCGGTACGGTGTTTGAACTTGATTTGAGCGTGCTGTTAATGATCATGAGGGGTGCGGCCGCATCGACACCTTTTATGGCCTGGATATCCTCGTAATCCTGCTCGGTGATGGTACTCGTCGTGTAGGTTTGTTCGGTGGTGGGATTAGTGAAGCCCTCAAACCCGCGTTGCGGAATGCCGGGACGCACAACGGCAATGTTGTCGCCGAGCGCAGCAACCTGCCCAGAGATAACCTGGGTAATACCTCCTGAAAGCGACAAGACGACCGTAATGCTGGCGACACCGATGGCAACGCCGGTGGTCGTTAAAATACTGCGCATCCTCGTTAGGCGTAGAGAGTGGAGGGCGTTTTGGATGTGCTCGATAATAAGGGGGCGGTTCATTTTTTCTTCGCTTTCGTCTTTGATTTTTTGGTTTGCCGGGTAGTTTTTGGACGACGACTGGCGAGGCTGACTTTTGGTGCGGTTTTTACTAGTTCGATAGGTGTTTTAGTGTCGCTGGCGATCTGGCCGTCGAGCATATGGATAACGCGCGAGGCATAGGTAGTAAGGTCGGGGTTGTGGGTGACCATAATAATAGTGTTGCCGCGCTTGTGGATGTCGGAAAGTTCCTCCATGATAATATGGCTCGACTTGCTGTCCAGGTTGCCGGTGGGCTCGTCTGCCAGTACGATAGAGGGATTGTTAACAAGCGCGCGGGCAATGGCAACACGCTGCATCTGGCCGCCCGAAAGCTGCCACGGCATATAATATTCGCGCTCGGATAAATGGAAGTTTTTTAGACTATCGCTCGCCTGTTTAAGCCGGCGCACGCGGCTCATACCTTTGTAGGCAAGGGGAAGCGCGACATTTTCAATGACACTAAGACGGTTAATAAGATTAAAACTTTGAAACACGAACCCGATTTGCTGGCTGCGGATGCGTGCGTGCCGGCTGCTGCTCATTTTTTCAACGCTTTTCCCATCAAGAAAATACTCGCCTTCGTTTGCACGGTCGAGTAGTCCTAAAATATTCAGCAGGGTGGTTTTGCCGCAGCCGCTTGGCCCCATGATGGTGATAAATTCGCCCTTTTCAATTTGCAGGTCGATCTCATCCAGGACTGTTTGCTCGGCGTCGCCCATTCCGTACTTTTTTGTAAGGCCCTTAAGTTCGATGACGGGCAGTGTTTTCTTTTTGGCCATTCTCCCCTTATTATAGGTACGGCGTAAAGAGAAAAGCAACCATAAGAGGGGCGTAAATTATACAACTGGTAAATAAGGAGTCGCGTGGTTGCACATCTGGTAAAATAAGAAAGGTTACGGAGAGGTGGCCGAGTGGTTGAAGGCGCACGCTTGGAAAGCGTGTGTGCCAGCAATGGTACCGCAGGTTCGAATCCTGTTCTCTCCGCCATAAAAATAGAACATACATTCGTATGTTCTATTTTTATGGGCAATGGCAAGTAGTGCCCCTGGCCCGCGCACGTAAGCAGCGCGGGCCAGGGTGGTTCGACGAGGAGTCCCG
>Ga0224731_1045_pt1 | contig 19487 bp, 15 predicted proteins | sample IA1ulk_2_FD_161639 | JGI IMG/M metagenome (GOLD analysis project Ga0224731, IMG submission 161639) | Enriched cells from agricultural soil in Iowa, United States - IA12soil_GW_FP2(bulk) | ecosystem: Environmental > Terrestrial > Soil > Agricultural land | place: USA: Iowa | collected 2017-05-08 | reverse complement strand
CAAATATTAAGCTTTCAGTTCTTGCGCTACCTGCGCACAACTTTCCATATCTTGGATGGAGTAAATTTTAACTTCCTTGTTAATCTTTTTAATTAAACCAGATAATACTTTTCCTGATCCGATTTCGATAAAAGTATCAACACTAAGATCTATCATTTTTCTTACTGAATCTTCCCATTGTACAGGCGAATATAATTGTTCAATAAGTTTCTCTTTAATTTCATTGGCATCTGTCATTGGTTCAGCTGTCACATTAGCAATTACCGGAATCTGTGCATCAACAATATTGATTTCATTTAAAATTCGAGTAAATTTTTCAGCTGCAGGCTTCATGAGCTGAGAATGAAAAGGACCGCTAACTTGCAAAGGCAGTGCACGCTTAGCACCTCTTTCCTTAGCAAGCGCTGATGCTTCTTCAACACCTTTAACCGTTCCTGAAATGACGATTTGCCCAGGGCAATTAAGGTTGGCTAACTGTACAGAGTTACCGTTCGCTGTTACCTCATCGGTCACCTCTTTTAATATTTGACGATCCAACCCTAAGACAGCAGCCATCGTTCCTTCCCCGTTGGGAACTGCTTCTTCCATATACTCTCCTCGCTTATGTACAGCATACACAGCATCTTCAAATGAAATTGCGCCAGCAGCTACTAATGCTGTATACTCCCCTAGACTATGTCCTGCAGTATAGTCAGGTTTTATTCCAGAAGTCTGCAAACATTGCATAATCGCAATACTTGTTGTTAATAATGCTGGCTGTGCGTTAGTTGTTTGTGTCAATGTTTCAATTGGACCATTAAAAATTATATCTGAAAGAGAATATCCTAACCGACTATCCGCTTGTTCAAATATTTTTTTTGCGTTGGAATCTTCTTCTGCAACAGATTTCCCCATCCCTACTGCTTGTGAACCTTGACCTGGAAATACAAAAGCAATTTTATTCATCTTGAACTCTCCTTTAATTTCTAGTTAATAGCATTTTTAATCGTGGTTGTAACGTCATGAAGCACCATTTCTCGAGTTTGCCGAACTGCGTTATATAATGCATTTGCATTTGACGAACCATGTGCCTTAATGACAGGGGCTTTTATTCCAAATAATCCTGCTCCGCCATACTCAGAGTAATCCATCATATTTTTAAGTTGAAGTAAATCTGACTTTACTAAAAGGGCTGCGATTTTACTTTTGAAGCTACTTGTTAAAGTCTTTTTTAATAGTGAAAAGACAGATGAAGCTGTACCCTCGATTGATTTTAAAACCATATTTCCTGTAAACCCATCTGTCACTACAACATCTGCAGGACCATTCAGTAAATCACGCGATTCGACATTTCCTACAAAATTCAAATCCGCTTGTTTCAATAATTCAAATGCTTTTTTTGTTAGTTCATTGCCCTTTTTTTCTTCCGTTCCAATATTGAGTAGCCCCACTCTAGGATTTTGAATTCCACGTACCTTATTAGCGTAAATAGACCCCATTATGGCATACTGAACAAGATGCTCTGGTTTCGCTTCGGCATTTGCACCGAGATCTAGCATAACAAAACCTTTTCCATCTATAGTGGGAAGAGTTGGGGCAAGTGCAGGGCGATCAATCCCTTCAATTCTTCCAACAATAAAAAGACCAGAAGCCATTAAAGCACCGGTATTTCCTGCAGATATACAGGCATCTGCTTCTCCGTTTGCTACAGCCTGTGCCATTAATACCATGGACGCATTCTTTTTTCTTCTTACTGCCTTAACTGGTTCATCTGAACCTGATATTACTTCATCTGTATGTATAACTTGCACTCTCGAATTTGGCTGTAAATATTGCTTAATTTGAGATTCATCCCCATATAGAAGAATTTCAATATCTCTAAATTCCTCAATTGCTCTATTAATACCCAAAACAATCTCCTTTGGGGCATGGTCTCCACCCATAGCATCTATTGCGATCTTCATCTTACATTCATCCTTTTTCATTCGATTTCATTGGCGAATCTTCATTTAAACTATTTCGATACATTTCAAAATCACCTGTAAATACAAGCCTATTTCCTACAAAACTCTTCACTTCAACAATGGTTCTGTCACTGCCTTTTTCTTCTCGAACTTTTGCTTTAGCGATGACTCTCTCCCCCTCTTTTACAGAGTGAGTAAAATGAATATTTGCCTTACTTGTTAAGGCTAACTCATCGTTAATGACTGCCACAGCTAAAGAATTAGCCTGAGCAAAAAGATGATGTCCACGTGCAATCGAATTTCGTTTAAACACATGTTCCTTTCGAACATCAAATATAGAAATTGCACTTTTATCCAATTCAATATCGATAATTTCGCCAATCACTTCATCTATAGGAAGAGCCTTTACTTCATCTCCGAATTGTTTTTCGGCGACGTTTTTTATTCTTTCCCTAAGCTCCGGTATTGATAATTCTAGGCGATCCAAACGAATAGTTTGCACACTCACACTGAATTTTTCCGAAAGTTCTTCATCTGTAATGAATGGATTTTCTTTTATTGTGATCAACAGCTGTTTTTGTCTCTCTTTTTTTGCCAATCTCATTTATAACACCACACGATATTAGGACTTGGTACTAATAGTAGTATATAAAAAGGGAGAGAAGATTGCAAGAATCACCTTCTACTCCCTTCCTCTTAATCTAGTTTTTCTCCATCCATTATTCCCGAATGTTCTAAAAATGTCTTTAAACTTTGATATTCTGGATTCGTCCAAAAATCTTCAAGATGAATTATGTCCATGGCATCTTTTCTTGCTGTTTCTAAGGTTCGATAGTCGTGAACCATATCTGCAACTTTAAATTCCGGTAACCCACTTTGTTTTTTTCCAAAGAAATCACCTGGCCCTCTTAATTCCAGATCCTTTTCACTTAATACAAAACCATCATTGGTTTCGGTCATGATTTTCATTCTTTCTTTCCCTATTTCTGTTTTCGGATCTGCCAGCAAAATGCAATAAGATTGGTCACTTCCTCTGCCAACACGACCTCGAAGTTGATGGAGCTGCGATAATCCAAAGCGTTCTGCATCATATATCATCATTATAGTTGCATTCGGTACATTTACTCCAACCTCGACTACCGTTGTGGAAACAAGAATTTGAATCTCATTTTCACTAAATAGATTCATTACTTCATCCTTTTCCTTGGAAGGAAGTCTCCCATGCATAAGTCCTACTCGATAGCGATTCCCGTAGTAATTCGAAAGCATATCATATACATCAATTGCGTTTTGGACATCTAATTTATCTGATTCTTCAATCAAGGGGCAAATAATATAAGCTTGTCTACCTAGTGATAATTCCTTATCGACAAACCCAAGTACACGCTCTAAAACTTCATGTTTCACCCAATAGGTTTCAATTGTTTTTCTTCCTGCTGGCATTTCATCAATGATTGAAACATCCATCTCTCCAAAAGCAGTAATGGCTAAAGTTCTCGGTATAGGTGTTGCCGTCATGAAAAGAACGTCTGGTGTTTCCCCTTTTTCCCTTAAAATTTTTCGTTGTTTCACACCAAAACGATGTTGTTCATCTGTAACTACAAGACCTAGTTTACGGAAAGAGACATCATGCTGTATAAGTGCATGTGTACCAATTAGAATATCAATTTCACCGTTTTTTAGCCTTTCTAAAAGTTCATTTCTTTTCTTTCCTTTCACAGAGCTGGTTAATAATGCAATATTAATGCCCATAGGCTGAAGTAATTGAAATAAAGAGTCCGCATGCTGTTCTGCCAATATTTCTGTTGGTACCATTAACGCGCCTTGGTATCCAGCCGTAACACTGGCATAGAGGGCAATAGCAGCAACAGCTGTTTTTCCTGAACCGACATCCCCCTGAAGCAACCTATTCATTCTAATAGGTGACTTTAAATCTGCACAAATTTCATTTACTACTCTTTTTTGAGCATTTGTTAACGAAAATGGCAAAGAGGATATAAATTCTTTTAGCTTCATTAAATCATAATTATGAGAAATTCCGCCTGAATTCTCTCTTTCAAACTTTCGCAATGCTTGCATTTTTAACTGAAAAAATAAAAATTCTTCATAGACAATCCTTCTTCGTGCCTGCTTTACATCAGCCTGTGATTTTGGAAAGTGTAAAGAAAAGATAGCATCCTTCCTATCCAGCAGTTTATATTTTAATCTGAGTGAGGCTGGGATATTTTCTTCTATTTCACTACTATATGCTTGGTAAGCCTGCTTTATATATTTTCTTAGTTGTTTTACAGACAATTTCCCCCGGACCGAATATACAGGTTCAAATTCAGTTGGTAATTGGTATGGACCTATTTTCAATTCTTGTGCCGTAATTGTTTGTCGATGCTGGTCCCATTTTCCCGTAACTGTAATGGTATCTTGAACATTTATTTTCTTTTTTAAATATGCCTGATTAAAAAAGATAACCTTTATGAGATATCTGCCCACCAATAAATGAACGGTTAATCTGGAACGTTTTCGATTATAAAAGATAAGAGAAGGCTCACTATGAACCTTCCCTTCTACCGTTATTCTTTCCTCGTGTTTAACCTCTTGTAGATCTCTTAAACGATAGTCCTCATACCGATAAGGGAAATGCTCTAGTAAATCCTTAACAGTAAATATTCCCATTACCGCTAAGTTACTTGCTACTTCCTCTCCTATTCCTTTTATAACAGATACAGAATCCTGCAATGATTTACTCATCAGATTTCAGCGGCATCCCAAAAATCTTAGCTTCTAATCTTCGACCCGTTGGTGTATCCGCTAATCCTCCCTCAGCTGTTTCCTTTAAAGCTGTAGGCATTCTTTGACCTATCTTGAACATCGCGTCAATTACTTCATCACAAGGTATTCTACTTGTAACACCAGCTAACGCCATATCTGCAGCTACCATGGCGTTAGCTGCACCCATTGCATTACGTTTAATACACGGCACCTCAACTAGACCAGCAACAGGATCACATACAAGTCCTAACATATTCTTTAATGTTATCGCCATGGCATGTGCACATTGAGAAGGAGATCCTCCTGCCATTTCTACAATAGCAGCTGCTGCCATTCCAGCAGCAGATCCTACCTCTGCCTGACACCCACCAGCAGCGCCGGAGATGAATGCGTTGTTTGCTACAACAAAGCCAAAAGCGCCAGACGTAAATAAGAAATGGACCATTTCCTCTCTAGTTGGATTAAGCTTATTTTTAACAGCAAATAATGTACCTGGTACAACTCCAGCAGAACCTGCAGTCGGAGTAGCGCAAATAGTTCCCATTGCAGCATTTACTTCATTTGTCGCAACCGCTTTGCTCACCGCATCAAGAATTGTTTCCCCAGATAAAAAATTTCCTTTTTCAATATATTTTTGAAGTAAAACAGCATCACCCAAGGAAAAATTTAATATTAAAAGCGCTTGGTACAGAGTTAACGGTTGAGGTAGATATTAAGACCATCATGATAGATAATGGTGACTGTTTGTTATTATGTTCTGATGGCTTATATGATAAAGTGACAGATTTGGAAATGAAAGATATGTTATGTAAGGATGGCCTGACCATGGAAGAGAAAGCACAAGCTATGATCGATTTAGCAAATGAAAACGGTGGTGAGGATAATATAACAATCCTGCTTCTTGATTTCCCCCTACCTGATGAAAGCAGGTGTCATAAATGCTGATCGGCAGAAGGATTAATGACCGCTATAAAATCAAAGAGATGATTGGCGGCGGGGGAATGGCGAATGTATATTTAGCTCATGATATGATACTTGATCGCGATGTTGCAATTAAAATACTACGTTTAGATTTTGCTAATGAACAGGAATTTATACATCGTTTTCAAAGAGAGGCTCAATCTGCGACAAGTTTAGCACACCCTAATATTGTAAATATATATGATATAGGGGAAGAGGATGATATAAATTATATTGTCATGGAATTTATTGATGGTATGACTTTGAAACAGTACATACAGGAATATTATCCTATCTCAATAGATAAGGCATTAGATATTATGCAGCAGTTAACTTCGGCAATATCACACGCACATCAGCATCATATTATACACCGTGATATTAAACCGCAGAATATTTTAATAGACCATAGCGGAGTTGTAAAAATTACTGATTTCGGCATAGCGATGGCGTTATCTGCGACTGCTATTACACAAACAAATTCTGTCTTAGGAACTGTGCATTATTTGTCTCCTGAGCAAGCAAGAGGCGGTATGGCAACCCGAAAATCTGATATCTATTCACTAGGAATAGTCATGTTTGAATTGCTAACCGGGAGATTACCATTTTCAGGTGAATCTGCTGTATCGATTGCATTAAAACATTTGCAATCAGAAACACCTTCACCACGAAGATGGAATCCATCTATTCCACAAAGTGTAGAAAATATTATCTTAAAAGCTACTGCGAAAGATCCGTTTCATCGCTACAAGAATGTGGAGGAAATGGAAGAAGACATTAGAACTGCCTTAAATCCAGAAAGAATAAACGAACCAAAATTTACTGTACCTGAAGATGATGATGTAACTAAAGTCATTCCAGTTATTACCGATTTGAATTCTGTCCATACTCGAAACGACGATAAAACGATGATTCATGGAAATGGAACTGACTCTCAAAAGAATGATGTGCAGGATAATGCGAGTGATAGTAAGGAAAAAGGAAATAATAAGAAGCAAAAAAGGAAAAAAAGAAAATGGCCTTGGGTTTTAAGCTCGATTATCGTTTTATTACTTGTTTTTGCGGGTTTGGCTTTTGCCTATTTACCAGATATTCTGGGACCCAAAGAAGTAGGGGTTCCGGATGTTACAAATAATTCTATTGAAGATGCTATCTCTATATTAAAGGATAAAGGGTTTGAGATTGGAGATACAATTAAAATACCTAATGAAGAGATTGCAGAGGACCATATCGTTAAAACGGATCCGAAGTCAGGAGAATCCGTAAAGGAAGGTACGACCATTAATATTTATGTGAGCACTGGTAAAGAAAAATACACTCTTTCCGATTATAAAGGGCAACAATACGATTCCGTATTGCAATTGTTAAAAAATGAAGGCTTTAAGGATATTCGTGAGAATGAAGTATACGATGATAGTTACGCAGGAACCATTATTGATCAGGATATATCCCCAGACACTGAGGTAGTTCCAGAAGATACGGTGATTACATTTACTGTAAGCAAAGGTCAACCAAAAATCACTTTAAAAGATTTAACCGATTATAATGAAAAAAGTTTAAAGGATTATGCTGAGGAAACGGGCTTAAATATTGATATGTCACAACAGGATTATTCTGATACTTCACCGGAAGGTAACGTCATTAGTCAGTCTCCAAACGCTGGTACAGAGCTTTTGAAAGGAGATAAAGTCAAAGTGGTTATCTCTAAAGGCCCAAAACCCATTCCGCCGAAAACAGTAGAAAAGGAAATTGATATCCCATACGAACCAACAGAGGAAGGCAAGCCTCAAAAGGTACAAATTTATATAGATGATTTGGATCATACAATGACGACACCAGCTGATACATTTGAAATTACAGAAGATACAAAAAAGGTCTTTGAATTTAGAGTTGAAAAGGGGAAACAAGCATCATATAGGGTTGTACGTGATGGGACTGCAATAGAAGAGGATATAGTTCCATACCCTGGAGATTAATTTGAAAATGGAACATAGGGACAAAATGCGTGCTGCTCCACTTGATTAACTGGAAAGGAAGATTAATAATACTCTGGTTATCACAATAGAAAAATGGTTAGGAGTGATGCAATGCCGAAGGGAAAAATTATTAAAGCGTTAAGTGGTTTTTATTATGTTCTTGACGAAAAAAAATTAATTCAATGTCGCGGCAGGGGAGTTTTTCGGAAAAATAAAATAACCCCTTTAGTTGGTGATTATGTTGAATATCAAGCGGAAAATGACCGTGAAGGATATATTATGGAAATATTGCCAAGAGAAAACGAGTTAATTCGTCCGCCAATTTCCAATGTGGATCAAGCAATTTTGTTGTTCTCTGCTAAAGAACCGGATTTTAGTACAGCTTTATTAGATCGTTTTTTAGTGTTGGTAGAGGGAAGTGGAATCATTCCTGTCATTTGTGTTACCAAAATGGACCTTTTACAAAATAATGAAATAGATATAATTGAATCCTATGTAAATGATTATAGGAATATTGGATATGAGGTGTTTCTAACATCTTCGAAAATGCATGAAGGCGTAAATATTATCCTTGAAAAATTAAAAGGCAAAACAAGTGTATTTGCCGGCCAGTCAGGTGTAGGGAAATCCTCCCTTTTAAATGCAATTAATCCTGATCTTTCTTTAAAAACTGATGATATCTCTACCCATTTAGGGCGTGGGAGACACACCACAAGACATGTGGAATTGATAGAAATTGCAAATGGGGAAGGTCTTGTTGCTGATACACCAGGTTTTAGCTCCTTGGATTTTGATGATCTTGATGCAGAACAATTAGGAAATTGTTTTCCTGAAATGGAGTCACGGAAATCCGACTGTAAATTTCGAGGATGTCTCCATCTTAATGAACCTAAGTGTGCTGTAAAGATGGCAGTGCAAAAAAAGGAAATACCTGATTATCGTTATCAGCATTATTTACAGTTCTTACAAGAAATTAAAGACAGAAAGCCGAGGTATTAAAATGTTTAAAATTGCTCCATCTATTTTATCCGCTGATTTTTCAAAGTTAGCGAAGGAAATTATTGATGTTGAAAATGGTGGTGCAGATTATATTCATATAGATGTTATGGATGGACATTTTGTTCCAAATATTACAATGGGACCAATAGTTGTTGAAGCGATTCGTCCGATTACAAAACTTCCTCTAGATGTACATTTGATGATTCAAAATCCTGACCAATATATTGAAGCATTTGCGAAAGCTGGTGCTGATTATATATCTGTACATGTAGAAGCTAGTCCGCATCTTCATCGAACCATCCAACATATTAAATCTCTTGGTGTGAAAGCAGGAGTGGTTTTAAATCCAGCAACACCGGTGGATATGATTCAGCACATTATAAATGATGTAGATTTAGTATTATTGATGACCGTGAATCCAGGATTTGGAGGACAGAGCTTTATCCCATCTGTTTTGCCTAAAATTAAAAAAGTAAAGGAAATCGCTGATAAGAACGGTTTAAATATTGAAATAGAAGTCGATGGCGGAGTAAATTCTGAAACGGCAAAATTATGTGTAGATGCAGGGGCGAACGTTTTGGTTGCTGGTTCTGCAATTTATAACCATGAAAATAGAAAAAAAGCTATCGAAGCTCTAAAAAAATTTTAATGATAAGTCAGCTTAAAGGCTGGCTTTTTTCATAATATAAATGGGTGATGAAAATTATGGAAAAAATAATACATATAGTAGCTGGAGGACCTTCCCTCTATATTCCTAATTTAAACGACTACACGGGGGATGGACATATTTGGGTAGGAGTAGATTATGGAGTATATCATTTAATCAAGAACGGGATTAATCCGGATATTGCATTCGGTGATTTTGATTCTGTATCTGAACATGAGTGGAAATTAATCAGGGAGAAATCTGGAAAAATTATGGAGTATATTCCTGAAAAGGATGAAACTGATTTAGAACTTGCGTTACAATGGGCTATAACTGAAAATCCTCAAAAAATAATAATCTTTGGTGCAACTGGTGGACGAGCAGATCACTATTTTGCTAACGCCTTTTTGTTAATTCGCAAGGAATTTTTACATGCTGATTGTCAAATAGAAATATTAGACACCCAAAACAGGATTACTGCTCACTTACCTGGTACATATAAGGTTAAAAAAGTCGATGATTTAAAATATATTTCTTTTCTTCCTTTAACATCTGAAGTGGAGAAAATTACTTTATTAGGATTCAAATATCCTCTTGAAAATAAAAATGTTAAACAGGGAAGTACCCTTTGTATAAGTAATGAACTTCTTGAAGATTCAGGTACTTTTTCTTTTCATTCAGGCATATTATTGATGATAAGAAGTAAAGACATTTAATCCCCGCGCCCGATTTTTTATGGGTATCGTACTTATTGTTTTATTATTGAATATAATAGTACCAAAAACTAGAGAATAGCTAAATTCACAGTTCCTGTTAGGCTAGTTTTGTAGTATTAGAATTAACATAAATACCCCTTGCTGTTTAAGAGGGCTGACTGTGAATCATTGTTTGCGTTCAGATGGATGAGGAGGGAAATAAATGAAATTTTATACGATTAAATTGCCTAGATTTATTGGCGGCATCGTCCGAGCGATGTTAGGTACTTTTAAAAAAGGCTAATTATTAAAACTGACATAATCATTTGTTATTTGCACCCTAATGGGTGCATTTATTTTTAAGATAAAGTGTCAATAAAATGTAAAAACATCCATACTAATGCATGGATGTTTTTACATTTTATTAAACACGTTCTACTTTACCTGATCTTAAAGCTCTTGCGGAAACCCAAACACGTTTAGGCTTACCATCAACTAGAATACGAACTTTTTGAAGATTTGCTCCCCAAGTACGTTTATTAGCATTCATCGCATGAGAACGAGAATTTCCAGAACGAGTCTTACGTCCAGTCACTACACATTTTTTTGGCATATAATTCCCCTCCTTACTACTGAAGTAAACATATCATTTGTTTCATCACTTCAATATTCGTCATTAAAGATACCTTAATAATTTATCATACAACCTGTAATAATGCAACACTTCAACAATACACTTTCAAGGGAAAATTCTTGACAAAAACGAAAAGCGAAAGCGAATGTTCATGAAGAACTATGCCGATTTACTGTCATTAAGAGATATTCGACTTTAAAAAAAGCATATAGTATAGTAAAATGACGTTAGCTTCAATATTTCGTGATATATATGGCTCTGTTCTTATACTTTGTGATTTTCGAAAATGAACTCTTTAGGTTACTACTTGTTAAAAAAGTAGGTTAATCTATTTAAGAGAGATGCCCGAAAATAAGTCTGTATTTAAGATTTATAATCATTTACGAATAGCAACAATCAAATCAGAAACAGTTTATATTCAATTAGGGGGAACGAATAATGTCCATTGAAATGAAAACGGTTTATGGTCAAATTGATATTTCAAATGATGTTATTGCTACAATTGCAGGTGGTGCGGCAGTGGATTGTTATGGCATTGTTGGTATGGCCTCGAAAAATCAGATTAAAGATGGCATTACAGACATTTTGCGTAAGGAAAACTTCTCTCGCGGTGTAATTGTTCGCCAGGAAAATGATGAAGTACATATTGACATGTATATAATAGTAAGCTACGGTACAAAAATTTCTGAGATTGCACATAATGTACAATCCAAAGTTAAATATACATTGGATAAAACAGTAGGCTTATCCGTAGAGTCAATAAATATTTATGTTCAAGGAGTTCGGGTTACAAACCCGTAATAAGGGAGGATACTATTTGTGTTAATGACATCATTGGATGGAAAACGTTTTGCTGAAATGGTCATTAGTGGAGCTAATAACTTATCAGCACATGCTGAAATGGTAGATGCTTTGAACGTTTTTCCAGTTCCTGACGGTGATACTGGGACGAATATGAATTTATCTATGACAACTGGCGCAAAAGAAGTTCAAAAAAACGTGCAAGATCATATTGGGCATGTTGCATCTGCACTATCCAAAGGCTTACTTATGGGGGCGCGTGGAAATTCAGGGGTAATCCTGTCTCAGCTATTTCGAGGTTTTGGTAAGTTTATTGAATCTAAGGAATCCATTTCAAGCTTAGAATTTGCTGCTGCTTTAGAAGCTGGTGTAGAATCCGCATATAAAGCGGTTATGAAGCCAGTAGAGGGGACTATATTGACAGTTGCAAAAGACGCTGCAAAACAAGCGGTACAAACCGCAAAAAAGCACAATGATTTTATTCTCATGATGGAAGAAACAGTGAAAGCGGCAAAAGCTTCGTTAAATAGAACACCGGATCTGCTGCCTGTATTAAAGGAAGTTGGAGTTGTTGATAGTGGCGGGCAAGGCTTAGTCTGTGTGTATGAAGGCTTTTTGGCAGAATTAAAAGGTGAACCTGTCAATTCTGTTCCTGCAACACCTTCTATGACAGAATTAGTCAGTACAGAACATCATAAAAGTGTTCAAGGGTTCATGAACACGGAAGATATAAAATTCGGATATTGTACGGAAATAATGGTGAAATTAGAACCGGAAAAACTGCCATTTTCAGAAGAGAAATTCCGTAATGATTTAAGTCGTTTGGGAGATTCTCTCTTAGTTATTTCGGATGATGAACTTGTAAAAGTTCACGTTCACTCGGAAACACCAGGAGAAGTTCTTTCCTATGGACAAAAATATGGAAGTTTAATAAAAATTAAAATAGAAAATATGAGGGAACAACATAGTTCCATCGTTGAGCAAACACATAACACATTAAACGCTTCCCAACAGGAAAAGGAAACACAGGAATTCGGGATTGTAGCGGTTTCGATGGGAGAAGGTATAGCGCAAGTATTTAAAAGCATTGGCGCTTCTTCAGTAATTGAAGGTGGACAAACAATGAATCCTAGTACAGAGGATTTATTAAGGTCCATTAAAGAGACAAATGCAAATAAAGTGTTTATTCTTCCAAATAATAAAAACATTATAATGGCTGCGGAACAGGCTGCTCAGGTTGCAGATTCGGAAGTAATTGTCATTCCTTCCAAGACAGTGCCTCAAGGTATGGCGGCGCTCCTTGCATTTAATCCGTCTTTTACAATGGAGGAAAATAAAACTTCTATGACTCAAGCGTTGCAACATGTAAAGTCTGGCCAAATTACGTATGCAGTTCGTGATACAAGTATTGATGGGAAAACGATTAATAAAAATGACTTTATGGGAATATTCGAAGGTAAAATTGTCGAAATCAATCAGGACCAGTTCATGGCTGCAAAAGGTCTACTAGAGCAAATGCTAGATGAGGAAGCCGAAATTCTTACCGTCTTATATGGAGAGGATGTGCAGGAAAAGCAGCTTAACCAGCTTATTGCATATATCCACGAAAATTATCAAGACTTAGAAGTGGAAGTCCATAATGGAAAACAACCAATATATTCATATATCTTTGCAGTCGAGTAAGTGGTTAAATAGAAGTATATCGTTTATACAATCCTTGCATAAGATAAAGGAGAAATATGTCTTCCTATAGAGGGGAGTAGTCTAAAGATGAAGTATAAAAGTGTTTTTGATATAATAGGGCCTGTAATGATTGGTCCATCAAGTTCTCATACTGCGGGTGCTGCCAGAATAGGCAGAGTTGCTCGGACAATATTTGGAAAGGAGCCAAAGTGGGTTAAAATTTATTTTTACGGCTCCTTTGCAAAAACCTATAAAGGCCATGGAACGGACGTAGCAATCGTTGGGGGACTTTTGGATTTTGATACATTCGATGAACGGATTATTTCTGCAATGGAGATTGCAAAAGAAAGAGAAATGTTGGTAGAATTTATCGAATCCGATGAAGTGCCTGACCATCCCAATACAGCTAAAATTATCATTGGTGATGATACTAGTGAATTAGAGCTTGTTGGCATTTCAATAGGCGGCGGAAAAATTGAAATTACAGAACTTAATGGTTTTGAACTAAAATTGTCTGGTCATCATCCCGCTATAATAGTTGTACACAATGATCGTTTTGGTGCAATTGCAGCTGTTGCTAACATACTATCGAAATATGAAATTAATATTGGTCATATGGATGTTTCTCGTAAAGAAAAAGGGAAAATGGCTTTAATGACAATAGAAGTCGATCAAAATATTGGTCAAGATATTATAGATGAAATACAGGCGTTGCCAATTGTTACACAAGTAGCAAGAATTGTAGAGTAGGCTGTTAGTTTAATAGAAGTAAATTTGTGGTAGCGTTTTCAATACAACTGGAAAGGGGGTTCTGCCATGTTTCGAAATGTTGCAGAATTAGTTCAAATAGCTGAATCCCAAAATAAAAAAATATCGGAAATTATGATTGAACAAGAAATGCAAGTATCGGGAAGAACCCGTGAAGAGATATTTAACCAAATGGAAAAAAGCTTACAAGTTATGGAAGAAGCGGTAGAGCGCGGAATACGTGGAGTTACGTCACATTCCGGCTTAACAGGTGGAGATGCTGTTTTACTTCAAAAATATATTGAAAAAGGAAATTTTTTATCTGGGGAAACAATTCTTGATGCGGTGAGCAAAGCGGTTGCGACAAATGAAGTAAATGCTGCAATGGGAACTATTTGCGCTACTCCGACTGCAGGTTCTGCTGGAGTTGTACCAGGTACATTATTTGCTGTTAAAAATAAGCTTAATCCAACTAGAGAGGAAATGGTCCATTTCTTATTTACGTCTGGCGCTTTTGGCTTTGTTGTAGCAAACAACGCATTCATCTCCGGCGCTGCTGGTGGGTGTCAGGCAGAGGTAGGATCTGCTGCTGGAATGGCAGCAGCTGCTATTGTAGAAATGGCAGGAGGATCTCCTTCTCAATGTGCACATGCCATGGCGATAACATTAAAGAATATGTTAGGACTTGTATGTGATCCTGTTGCTGGTCTAGTTGAGGTGCCGTGTATTAAACGTAATGCAATGGGTGCAGCTAACGCCATGGTAGCTGCAGATATGGCGTTAGCTGGTGTTACAAGTAGAATACCTTGTGATGAAGTAATTGACGCGATGTTCAAGATAGGTCAAAGAATGCCTACAGCTTTAAAGGAAACAGCTGAGGGAGGATTAGCGGATACACCAACGGGTCGAAGATTAGAAGCTAAGATTTTTGGGATGCCGCTGAAATCTGATGAGTAAATCATTGCAGGATTCTGTATCTGTTATAAAAGGAATAGGAGAGGAAGTAGCAAGTAACTTAGCGGTAATGGGAATATTTACTGTTAAGGATTTACTAGAGCATTTCCCTTATCGGTATGAGGACTATCGTTTAAGAGATCTACAAGAGGTTAAACACGAGGAAAGAATAACGGTAGAAGGGAAGGTTCATAGTGAGCCTTCTCTTATCTTTTATAATCGAAAACGTTCCAGATTAACCGTTCATTTATTGGTGGGCAGATATCTCATAAAGGTTATCTTTTTTAATCAGGCATATTTAAAAAAGAAAATAAATGTTCAAGATACCATTACAGTTACGGGAAAATGGGACCAGCATCGACAAACAATTACGGCACAAGAATTGAAAATAGGTCCATACCAATTACCAACTGAATTTGAACCTGTATATTCGGTCCGGGGGAAATTGTCTGTAAAACAACTAAGAAAATATATAAAGCAGGCTTACCAAGCATATAGTAGTGAAATAGAAGAAAATATCCCAGCCTCACTCAGATTAAAATATAAACTGCTGGATAGGAAGGATGCTATCTTTTCTTTACACTTTCCAAAATCACAGGCTGATGTAAAGCAGGCACGAAGAAGGATTGTCTATGAAGAATTTTTATTTTTTCAGTTAAAAATGCAAGCATTGCGAAAGTTTGAAAGAGAGAATTCAGGCGGAATTTCTCATAATTATGATTTAATGAAGCTAAAAGAATTTATATCCTCTTTGCCATTTTCGTTAACAAATGCTCAAAAAAGAGTAGTAAATGAAATTTGTGCAGATTTAAAGTCACCTATTAGAATGAATAGGTTGCTTCAGGGGGATGTCGGTTCAGGAAAAACAGCTGTTGCTGCTATTGCCCTCTATGCCAGTGTTACGGCTGGATACCAAGGCGCGTTAATGGTACCAACAGAAATATTGGCAGAACAGCATGCGGACTCTTTATTTCAATTACTTCAGCCTATGGGCATTAATATTGCATTATTAACCAGCTCTGTGAAAGGAAAGAAAAGAAATGAACTTTTAGAAAGGCTAAAAAACGGTGAAATTGATATTCTAATTGGTACACATGCACTTATACAGCATGATGTCTCTTTCCGTAAACTAGGTCTTGTAGTTACAGATGAACAACATCGTTTTGGTGTGAAACAACGAAAAATTTTAAGGGAAAAAGGGGAAACACCAGACGTTCTTTTCATGACGGCAACACCTATACCGAGAACTTTAGCCATTACTGCTTTTGGAGAGATGGATGTTTCAATCATTGATGAAATGCCAGCAGGAAGAAAAACAATTGAAACCTATTGGGTGAAACATGAAGTTTTAGAGCGTGTACTTGGGTTTGTCGATAAGGAATTATCACTAGGTAGACAAGCTTATATTATTTGCCCCTTGATTGAAGAATCAGATAAATTAGATGTCCAAAACGCAATTGATGTATATGATATGCTTTCGAATTACTACGGGAATCGCTATCGAGTAGGACTTATGCATGGGAGACTTCCTTCCAAGGAAAAGGATGAAGTAATGAATCTATTTAGTGAAAATGAGATTCAAATTCTTGTTTCCACAACGGTAGTCGAGGTTGGAGTAAATGTACCGAATGCAACTATAATGATGATATATGATGCAGAACGCTTTGGATTATCGCAGCTCCATCAACTTCGAGGTCGTGTTGGCAGAGGAAGTGACCAATCTTATTGCATTTTGCTGGCAGATCCGAAAACAGAAATAGGGAAAGAAAGAATGAAAATCATGACCGAAACCAATGATGGTTTTGTATTAAGTGAAAAGGATCTGGAATTAAGAGGGCCAGGTGATTTCTTTGGAAAAAAACAAAGTGGGTTACCGGAATTTAAAGTTGCAGATATGGTTCACGACTATCGAACCTTAGAAACAGCAAGAAAAGATGCCATGGACATAATTCATCTTGAAGATTTTTGGACGAATCCAGAATATCAAAGTTTAAAGACATTTTTAGAACATTCGGGAATAATGGATGGAGAAAAACTAGATTAAGAGGAAGGGAGTAGAAGGTGATTCTTGCAATCTTCTCTCCCTTTTTATATACTACTATTAGTACCAAGTCCTAATATCGTGTGGTGTTATAAATGAGATTGGCAAAAAAAGAGAGACAAAAACAGCTGTTGATCACAATAAAAGAAAATCCATTCATTACAGATGAAGAACTTTCGGAAAAATTCAGTGTGAGTGTGCAAACTATTCGTTTGGATCGCCTAGAATTATCAATACCGGAGCTTAGGGAAAGAATAAAAAACGTCGCCGAAAAACAATTCGGAGATGAAGTAAAGGCTCTTCCTATAGATGAAGTGATTGGCGAAATTATCGATATTGAATTGGATAAAAGTGCAATTTCTATATTTGATGTTCGAAAGGAACATGTGTTTAAACGAAATTCGATTGCACGTGGACATCATCTTTTTGCTCAGGCTAATTCTTTAGCTGTGGCAGTCATTAACGATGAGTTAGCCTTAACAAGTAAGGCAAATATTCATTTTACTCACTCTGTAAAAGAGGGGGAGAGAGTCATCGCTAAAGCAAAAGTTCGAGAAGAAAAAGGCAGTGACAGAACCATTGTTGAAGTGAAGAGTTTTGTAGGAAATAGGCTTGTATTTACAGGTGATTTTGAAATGTATCGAAATAGTTTAAATGAAGATTCGCCAATGAAATCGAATGAAAAAGGATGAATGTAAGATGAAGATCGCAATAGATGCTATGGGTGGAGACCATGCCCCAAAGGAGATTGTTTTGGGTATTAATAGAGCAATTGAGGAATTTAGAGATATTGAAATTCTTCTATATGGGGATGAATCTCAAATTAAGCAATATTTACAGCCAAATTCGAGAGTGCAAGTTATACATACAGATGAAGTAATATCAGGTTCAGATGAACCAGTTAAGGCAGTAAGAAGAAAAAAGAATGCGTCCATGGTATTAATGGCACAGGCTGTAGCAAACGGAGAAGCAGATGCCTGTATATCTGCAGGAAATACCGGTGCTTTAATGGCTTCTGGTCTTTTTATTGTTGGAAGAATTGAAGGGATTGATCGCCCTGCACTTGCCCCAACTCTTCCCACTATAGATGGAAAAGGTTTTGTTATGCTAGATCTCGGTGCAAATGCCGAAGCGAAACCAGAGCATCTTGTTCAGTATGCCATAATGGGGTCTATTTACGCTAATAAGGTACGTGGAATTCAAAATCCTAGAGTGGGGCTACTCAATATTGGAACGGAAGAAAAAAAGGGCAATGAACTAACAAAAAAAGCATTTGAATTATTGAAACAAGCGGATTTGAATTTTGTAGGAAATGTCGAATCGCGTGATTTACTGAATGGTCCTGCAGATGTTGTAGTGACAGATGGGTTTACAGGAAATATGGTTTTAAAATCAATCGAGGGTACAGCTTCATCTGTCTTTTCACTATTAAAAAAGACTTTAACAAGTAGCTTCAAAAGTAAAATCGCAGCCCTTTTAGTAAAGTCAGATTTACTTCAACTTAAAAATATGATGGATTACTCTGAGTATGGCGGAGCAGGATTATTTGGAATAAAAGCCCCTGTCATTAAGGCACATGGTTCGTCAAATGCAAATGCATTATATAACGCAGTTCGGCAAACTCGAGAAATGGTGCTTCATGACGTTACAACCACGATTAAAAATGCTATTAACTAGAAATTAAAGGAGAGTTCAAGATGAATAAAATTGCTTTTGTATTTCCAGGTCAAGGTTCACAAGCAGTAGGGATGGGGAAATCTGTTGCAGAAGAAGATTCCAACGCAAAAAAAATATTTGAACAAGCGGATAGTCGGTTAGGATATTCTCTTTCAGATATAATTTTTAATGGTCCAATTGAAACATTGACACAAACAACTAACGCACAGCCAGCATTATTAACAACAAGTATTGCGATTATGCAATGTTTGCAGACTTCTGGAATAAAACCTGACTATACTGCAGGACATAGTCTAGGGGAGTATACAGCATTAGTAGCTGCTGGCGCAATTTCATTTGAAGATGCTGTGTATGCTGTACATAAGCGAGGAGAGTATATGGAAGAAGCAGTTCCCAACGGGGAAGGAACGATGGCTGCTGTCTTAGGGTTGGATCGTCAAATATTAAAAGAGGTGACCGATGAGGTAACAGCGAACGGTAACTCTGTACAGTTAGCCAACCTTAATTGCCCTGGGCAAATCGTCATTTCAGGAACGGTTAAAGGTGTTGAAGAAGCATCAGCGCTTGCTAAGGAAAGAGGTGCTAAGCGTGCACTGCCTTTGCAAGTTAGCGGTCCTTTTCATTCTCAGCTCATGAAGCCTGCAGCTGAAAAATTTACTCGAATTTTAAATGAAATCAATATTGTTGATGCACAGATTCCGGTAATTGCTAATGTGACAGCTGAACCAATGACAGATGCCAATGAAATTAAAGAGAAACTTATTGAACAATTATATTCGCCTGTACAATGGGAAGATTCAGTAAGAAAAATGATAGATCTTAGTGTTGATACTTTTATCGAAATCGGATCAGGAAAAGTATTATCTGGTTTAATTAAAAAGATTAACAAGGAAGTTAAAATTTACTCCATCCAAGATATGGAAAGTTGTGCGCAGGTAGCGCAAGAACTGAAAGCTTAATATTTG
>Ga0224731_1044_pt1 | contig 19492 bp, 18 predicted proteins | sample IA1ulk_2_FD_161639 | JGI IMG/M metagenome (GOLD analysis project Ga0224731, IMG submission 161639) | Enriched cells from agricultural soil in Iowa, United States - IA12soil_GW_FP2(bulk) | ecosystem: Environmental > Terrestrial > Soil > Agricultural land | place: USA: Iowa | collected 2017-05-08 | reverse complement strand
GCAACGAGCGCGGTGCACGGGAGAACCTGCTAGAAGATCTGTTTTACGATTTTAATCGTAACCGAGTTGAAATTTATAAAATGAATTTTGTGCGGGGGATATTCTTTGGACTGGGAAGCGTTATAGGCGGAACGGTTATCCTGGCGCTTGCGGTATGGCTTATGAGCTTTTTTATTGATATTCCCGGTATAGGGCACTCGGTCGAGCAGCTTCAGCAAACGCTGCAAAACACAAAAAAATAAGCGTTGTAAACATAACGCTCTAAGCGGGTGAAGGACTTGCTATAATAAGAATAGTATGGGGGAGGCAGTAAAAGAAACACCGGCCCAGGCGGCCCAATTGGTAGTGTCTGACTATGTTCATTTGCATAATCACACGCACCATAGTCTGCTTGATGGTCTCACCAAGGTGGGTGAGCTTGTCGATAATATCAAAGAGATGGGCATGGAAGCGTGTGCTATTACCGACCACGGGACCATGTCGGGTACTATTGAATTCTACAAAGCGGCAAAAGCTGCAGGAATCAAACCTATCTTGGGTATGGAGGCGTATGTCGCGGCTAGGTCCCGCTTTGATCGCGACCCGGCAAAAGACAAAGCCCGGTATCACCTGACACTTCTTTCTATGAACGAAACGGGGCTCCGCAACCTTATGCAGCTCTCGACATCGGCAAACCTTGAGGGAATGTATTATAAGCCGCGCATCGATCATGATCTGCTTGAGAAATACAACGAAGGGCTGATTGCCATATCTGGGTGCGCGAGCGGTGAGGTAGGTGAAAACCTGCGTGCCGACAACTATGAAGAGGCAAAGAAAGTCGCGTCGTGGTACAAGAATTTATTTGGCGACAGGTATTATCTGGAACTTCAGGATCACGGCCACCCGGACGCGCCTGCCCAGTGGGACGTACAGGTGAAAATTAATGGGTACTTAGAACGGCTTTCGGAGGAGCTTGATATTCCTTGCGTAGTAACGAGCGACGCCCATTATGTTAAGCACGAAGACTCGGATACTCACGAGATCCTGCTCTGTGTGGGGACTGGTGCGTTTCTTTCTGACGAAAAAAGAATGAGCCTTAAGGGGTTCGAGCTGCATGTCACCGACCCTCAAGAGATAATTGGCCGATGGAGTAAAACGCACCCCGAAGCTGTTTTAAATACTCGCAGGATTGCTGATCGCTGCAATGTTGAGATTGAGCTTGGCCGTATCCTTATTCCTACGTTTCCTGTTCCAGAGGGTGAGACGGAAAAATCGTTCCTCGACAAGTTGGTGTATAGAGGTATGGCTGCGCGATATGCTGGTATTGAGCCTGAAAAAGCAAATACTATGTCTATTGAAGCTATCCGGCCGCTACTGAGCAGTGAGCAGCTTGAACGCCTCGACATGGAATTGGCTGTTCTTGAGAACATGGGCTATAACGGTTACTTTTTGATCGTGCAGGACTTTATTAACTGGGGTAAATCCAAGGGAATTATTTTTGGCCCTGGCCGTGGGTCTGCAGCCGGCTCTATTATCGCGTACGCGCTTAACGTCACCGATCTCGATCCGCTCAAGTACGGGCTGCTGTTCGAGCGGTTCCTGAACCCCGATCGTATTAGCATGCCGGATATCGACGTGGATATTCAGGATACCCGTCGTGACGAGGTGATCCAGTATTGTTCCGACAAATACGGCGCCGACCATGTGTCCAATATCGTCACGTTTGGAAAAATGGCTGCACGGGCGGCGGTACGCGATGTCGCGCGTGTTTTGCAGGTGCCGTATTCTGAGGCCGACCGTCTTTCTAAGATGATTCCGCCACCAGCGCAAGGCCGTCATATACCCCTGAAAGTAAGCGTTAAGGAAGATCTTGACCTTAAAAAGGAGTACGAGACTAATCCAACGGCGAAACAGGTGTTTGACTATGCTATTCGTCTTGAGGGGACTATCCGGTCGCACGGCGTGCATGCCTGCGGTGTTGTGATTGCGCCCGATGAGCTGGTAAAATATCTGCCGCTTGAAATGGCTCAAAAGGGAGTCGTATCAACCCAGTTCCCAATGGGTGAGGTTGAGGAGCTCGGTCTACTTAAGATGGACTTTCTGGGTCTATCCAACCTGACGATCATTAACAATGCGCTCCGTATTATCCGCAAGGTGTACAAAGACGAGATTGATCTTTCTAAGATTCCGCTTGACGACGTAAAAACGTACGAACTGTTCCAGCGCGGTGATACAACCGGTGTATTTCAACTTGAGTCTGCTGGTATGAAACGCTACCTGCGCGATCTTAAGCCAACGGTTTTTGAAGATATCATTGCCATGGTGGCGCTGTACCGCCCTGGTCCTATGCAGTTTATCGACAGCTTTATTAAGCGAAAACACGGCCAGGAACCAATTACCTACCTCGACAAGGGCATGGAGAACTCCCTTAAAAGCACCTATGGAATTTTGGTTTATCAGGAACAGTTCATGCAGATTTCCAAAGAGTGGTGCGGGTTTACCGGTGGACAGGCCGACACGCTTCGTAAGGCGGTAGGTAAAAAGAAGATCGACCTCATGCGCAAGGTAAAAGTCGACTTTGTTGAAGGTGCTATAAAGCATGGTGGCGCCAAAAAAGAGGTTGCCGAAACATTCTGGGCACAGCTGGAAGAGTTTGCAAACTACTGTTTTAACAAATCACACGCGGCATGCTACGGGTTAATTTCGTACTGGACGGCGTATCTAAAGGCACACTATCCAGACGCATTTATGGCGGCGGTTATGACAAGCGACCAGGATGATATTGACCGGCTTGCGATTGAAATCAGCGAGTGCAAGCACATGGGGCTTAAGGTGTTGTCGCCAAGTGTCAACGACTCCTATGTTGAGTTTGCCGTGGTGCCGGGAGAGAACGAGATCCGCTTTGGGATGGCTGCGGTCAAAGGCGTGGGCGTTGGCGCTGTCGAGGAAGTCCTGCGTGCCCGGGGAGATGGAAAATTTACGAGCATTGAGGATTTCGCCAGGCGCGTCAGCGTGAGCAAGTTCAACAAAAAAGCATGGGAATCACTTATAAAATCCGGCGGGTTTGATGAGTTTGGCGACCGTTCCGACCTTTTATTTAACCTGGAAACCATACAGGGGTTTGCCAGCAAAGTACAAAAGGAAGCCTTAAGCGGCCAGACCGATCTTTTTGGCGGCCTGAGCGACGTCTCGAGTATTCAGTCGACCATGACTCTTCAAACGGCACCGACAAAATACACGGAAAAAGAACACCTCACCTGGGAGCGCGAACTGCTCGGTCTTTATATTAGCGCGCACCCGCTTGATAATTACGATACGTACTTTGAAGAGCAGACAATTCCGCTAGCACACATGAAACCGGCGATCGATGGTAAAAAAGCAACCGTCGGAGGCCTTGTGAGCACCGTGAGGACGATTATTACTAAATCGGGTACTAAAATGGCGTTTGTTAAACTGGAAGATAAAACGGGTGAGGGCGAGATAATTATTTTTCCTAATTTGTATGAGCAAGTGGGAGCCAAGTTGGTGCAGGATGCGGTAATGCGGGTATCGGGCAAGGTGAGCGCGCGAGACCGGGACGGTAACCTGGGTGACGAAGCAAAAATGATCGCTGATGAAATCGTAGAGGTAACCGATCAAGAGCTGCGTACCTACGAGGCAACCGGCCGTAAAATGGAAACACCTCGCATGAGTTCGCAGGTAAAGGCGATGCGTGTTGCCGAACATCGGGCAAAAAAGACAGGCGGCTCGGTAAGTGCGCCCGCAAGCCCGCCGCCAAAAGAGGAGGCGCCGAAGCGCGAATCCCCCCGGCCTATTATGGATATCCCGCCCGTTAAAAAACTATTCGTGCATGTCCGTGAACCCGATAACCACGAGGCATTAATGGACCTCAAGCAGACCTGCAGCCAGTTCGTGGGTAATACCGATATCATTCTGGTACTGGGGGCAGATAAAAAGTCTGCAATCAAGCTGCCATTTCGTGTTGACGGAAGCGACGATCTTATCAGCTCGCTTGTTAAAAAACTTGGTGAAGATTGCGTCGTATTAAAATAAACAACGCCTACAGGGGTCGAGCCATTGCGTGCATATTTTGCTTATGGTAGCGTAGGTAATAGTGAAAAGAAACCGACAAGTATCATCACTCCGAACAAGGCTCTCCAGGGTCGTTATTGGCGTGTGTGCTACCTTAGTGGCGATTGCCGGGCCATTGCAACTGACAAACAATGCCGTCCATGCCGACCAATATGACGACCAAATCAATGCGATACGGGACCAAGTAAACCAATACCAGGACCAAGCAGATAAATTACATAAAAAGGCAGGTTCTTTACAGGCTGCCGTCAACGCATTAACTGCTGAGAAAAATGCCATCCAGGCCCAACTAGATTTATCGCAGGCAAGGTTCGACAAATTAACAAGCGATATAGCCAAAAACAAGCAAAAGCTCAAAAACAACCAAAAAGCACTGGGCGATATCATTGCCGACCTGTACGTTGACGGCGACGTGTCGCCGCTTGAAATGCTTGCCAGTAGTAAGAACGTTGGCGAATATATGGACAAAAACACGTATCAATCGAGTGTTCGTGATAAATTAAACTCAACGATCTCTGAAATCAAGTCGCTCAAAGAAAAACTGGAACACGACCAAAAAGAGGTTAAAAAAGTTCTCGACCAGCAAACAGCCCAGCGCGCTGCACTTGCTGCCAAGGAGGCCGAAAAGCAGACCCTGCTTAATCAGACCAAAGGTAGCGAGGCGGCCTACGAAAAGCGAGTTGCCAATGGGCAAGCACAAATGGCGCAAATCGCGGCTGAGCAGCAGGCAGCAATCGCCCGCGCTACGGGCGGCGGTGCCTACAACTACGGCTCTATTGGTTCGTTCCAGTTCCGTAACTATAGCGGTAACATGGGGTGTAGCGGCGGGTATACGTACTGTGGACCACAGGACTCCTACTCCGATCCATGGGGTCTCTACAACCGTGAATGCGTTAGCTACACGGCTTGGGCGGCGGTAAATCGATTTGGTAAATACGTGACAAACTTTGCAGGCGAAGGTAACGCCTACCAATGGCCTTCAACAACCCAGCGCATGGGCGCCTACACCGACCACACGCCTTCAGTGGGTTCGGTAGCTATCTTGCCACCTACGCCTGGCTTCTCGCCAATCGGACACGCAATGCTTGTCGAATCTATCCAGGGCGGCGGCTGGGTTCATGTCAGCCAGTATAACTTTGGTGGCACCGGCGAATACAGTACGATGGATATCGCCTCGTCCGGTGTCGTATTTGTCCACTTCAGAGACCAGTAGGGCTACTTGCAGGCGAGCTGGTACAGCGCAATGCCGGCCGCTACGCTCACGTTGAACGATTCTTTTTTGCCGCTCATTGGAATCTCGATTATATCTCGGCACTCCTTTAGTAGCTCGGCTGGTATACCGTTTACTTCTTCCCCAAGCAACAGTGCGATTTTTTTAGGTGGCGCATAGTTTGGAAGCAGTATGGAGTTTGATGCTTGTTCGAGTCCAACAACCGTATAACCGGAGGCTCGCAGTGCGTTAAAATCCGGTGTCTCCTGGTACTCAAAAGGGACAATTGTTTCGGCATCGAGTGCCGTTTTGTGAATCTGGGCAGTGAGCTTCTCTGCAATATGTGGCAATCGCTTGTCACCGTCATAAGAAGGGTAGGGGGTGTATCCGCTTAAAATAATTTTTTGTACGCCAAAGCCCTCACTGCTGCGAAAAATAGCCCCAACATTATGGGTGGAGCGAATATTATGAGCAATAACAATAATTTCGGGCATCTGACTGATTATACCACTATAAAACGGTCACGCTTTTATGGTAAACTACAAAAGATATGGATGAAGAAAAAATCCAGGAACGCCGACGCGACCAAGACGAGAAAGCAACCCAGCAGCGGGCGGCTATTTTAGGGCTTCAGTACCTGGATACCCGCACGCTTGAAAACGACCTGCCGCTTGCAAAGGGTATTCTTGAGAATGCCGACATGTACAAGGGGCATATCGTACCACTTGTTGCTGGCGGAGGTATCGAGCCGTTTCGTTTTGGCGTAACGAGCCAAACGCCCCAGTCGCTTATAAAGGCAATGGAAAACGAGTACAGCGACCGCGGCGATAAAACGCAGTTCCTACTTATTAGCGGAAGTGCCTTCCGTGAATTTATGAAGCGGTTTGACCCGCCAAAACAAATTATTTACGACGATATTGAAATTGCCAAAGAGGGCGACAGCGATACACTTTCCCAGGTGAGCCAAACACTTAACTCCGTAGGAAGCGACCGTGTTTTCGACTATCTTATCGATCAGGCCGACAAGCTGAACGCAAGCGATATCCACATTGAAAACGAACGGACCTATATCCGTGTTCGTATGCGCGTTGACGGTGCGCTCCATCCCGTTGCTAACCTTGATAAAGACAGGTACCGCATTATTATGGGCGAACTCGCTTCAAGGGCAAACGTTTCTTCCGCGGCAAATGAGGCGCAATCCGGGCATATGCAAAAAGAGATCACGCGCGGCGGAGCGACACATCTGTTAAATATTCGTGTCGAAACGGTGCCTACTATGTATGGTCAGGACGCCGTGCTCCGTTTGTTTAACTTTGATGAAAGCCTGCTTAACCTTGATCTTCTTGGCATTCCCGCTAGGCAGCGCAAAGAGATCGACGACGTGATCAGCCATCCTCGCGGCATGGTGCTGATGGTTGGTCCAACCGGCTCGGGTAAGTCGACGACGCTGTATAGTATGCTTAACGCATTAAATACCCCCGACCGCAAGCTTATTACGCTTGAAGACCCGATCGAGTATGGCCTAAGCGGTATTTCGCAGATTCCTATTAATACAACGGGCGGCCAGAGTTTTGCCGAAGGTTTGCGCAGCGTACTGCGTCTTGACCCTGATGTCGTGATGGTGGGTGAGATCCGTGACCAGGATACTGCCAAAACGGCTATCCAGGCCTCAATTACAGGTCATCTTGTGCTTTCAAGCTTTCACGCCAACTCAACAAGCGCGGCATTCAGCCGTATGATTGATCTTATCGGTGTTAACCCTATCTTTAGCTCTGCTATCCGTATGCTGATTGCGCAGCGGCTTGTGCGCCGTCTGTATGACGCAACGAAAGAGGAATACGAGCCCGACGAAGCGACACGTGATTATGTCCGGGGTATTTTAAAGGACCTTCCGGATGACGTTGAGAAGCCCGATCTCGATAACTTTAAGCTCTGGCGGCCGGTTCCGAGTGACGACGTGCCTTTTGGGTATAAAGGCCGTGTGGTCATTATGGAGCAGATGGTAGTAAACGAAAACATCCAGAAGTTCCTTCGCGGTGATGTAAAAGAGATCCACACTGAAGTGATTGAAGAAGAAGCAAGAAAGGGCGGGATGCTGACACTTCTCCAGGTGGGTGTGCTTGCCGCGCTTCGCGGGGAGACAACACTTGACGAGATCAATAGGGTGATCTAAGCATTCTGTAGTATCGTAATAGTAGGATGAAAAAAATACTATATATCGGCGGGGTAGGGAGTGATTCTTATCTCGCCGCTTTGATTGCGGACGCTTTAGCGAACTATTTTGGCGCCAATGTCATAGGTATGTCCTTTAGTGAGGCGTATAAAAACAAGGCTAAAGTAGCCCGGCTTGCGCCGGAGTGTCTTGTTATTACGCACTCGGCCGGCATGATGCTGCTTAAGAACACGACGCCAAAAGAGCTGATCGCTATTGCTCCGCCGATGCCCGTTTTCGCGTCGCTATTGTTACTGCGTTCGTTCCCTAAAACGCTGGCACTCATCGCAAGTGGGTCCGAATCGCATGGAAGGCCGCGTAAAATTCTCATGTATCATCTGCATTCTTTTTTTGAACGTGTTTCTCGGCCGCTGCAGAATAGTTTGCTTACGAGAGAGATAAGTGCCTTTAATGCGGCGCAGACAGCGGTTGAGATGACACAGGGCGGTACAAAGGTAACGCTGGGCTTTATGGAAAACGAACTCCTGTTCCCCGAATCAGTGCACCATCCGCACATTGCCATTGCCCGCGAACACGGCGTAAATATATGCGACAACCTATTGGGCCACCATGACGAGTTTGTGTTTTATCCCGCCGAAGTGCTTGCCCAGCTAAGCCGCTAGAATTGTTGTAGCTTTATGGTATAATTAGTCTACTATGGCCCACAACGTCATTGTCGGCGGCTTCGCCAGTGGTAGCAAGCAGGTCGAGAAAGTAGCCCGCTCTCTCGCCGCTTACCATGATGATGACTTTGAGGGTATATCTTTCAGGGAAGCCATGACAGACCGGGACAAACTTGACCGGATGACGAGGGGAGCGCACGTCGTAACGCATTCGGCGGGTATGGTAGCGATGAAAGACATGCAGCCAGATTCTATCAATGCGATTGCGCCGCCGGTACCTGTATGGGCGCCGCTTCTTGCTGCCAAAGCAATCACTAGTACACTAGAGCTTGCGGCGGGCAATTGTATCCCCTGGCATGAGGATGATGAAGTGGAGGGCTGTCTTAGGAATGGGGCTGAAGAGCTCTGTATGCACCTGCATGGCAATATGAAGTGGCTGGACCGGATATCTGCCTTTAATGCTCTGCGCGCTGGTGTCGCAGCTCATGAGACAGGTATAGAAGTGGGTGTGGCATTTATGAGCGGGGACATACTGTTTCAGCCGCATCAAAAACAGGTGGCGTGGGCGCGAAAAGCTGGCCTTTACGTGGTGTCGGTGGCCGGCTCTCACGAAGAATTTATACGTCACCCGCGCAAGGTTTTCTCTTCCTATGAACAGGGTGGGGTGGCTGCTGGGGCGGTCGAGCCTGCGCGCATACTTTACTCGCCGCAGGTGGCTGAAGCCTAGCTTACAGGATTACCTTTGCGATGGCTGGTACGAGACGCTCTTCAAATACCGAAGGAATAATATGTTCGGCATCAGGTGTATCTACAAGGCTGGCAATGGTTTCGGCAGCGGCGATTTTATGTTGATCGGTAATTTTTTGGACTTTATTGTCGAGCGCGCCGCGGAATATGCCAGGAAACGCAATAGCGTTGTTTACCTGATTAGGAAAATCGCTGCGGCCCGTAGCGATAATGGCAACGCCGGCCTGTTTTGCGATGTCGGGCATGATTTCGGGTGTTGGGTTGGCGAGCGCAAAGACAACAGGGTTGTTAGCCATTTTGGCAACAAGCTCGGGGGTAAGTAGACCAGGCTGGCTCACGCCTACAAAAATATCGGCATCAGTGAGCGCATCTTCCAGGCTGCCGCTGGCGGTTGTATCGATATAGTCGAGCAGTAGTTTTTTAGCATCGTTTAAATCGGTACGCGCACTGCCTATGATCCCCTTGCTGTCAACCGCAACGATTTGCGGCTTTGCATACAGGTGCAGCAACTTTGTAATAGCCGTGCCTGCAGCTCCGGCGCCAACGATGACTATCTTGCAGTCAGCCAGCTTTTTATTAGTGACTTTCATGGCGTTAATAAGGCCGGCAAGTGTGACGACTGCCGTGCCGTGCTGGTCGTCGTGAAATACCGGAATGTCGAGCTCGGCTTTAAGGCGTTCTTCAATTTCAAAACATTGAGGCGCGGCAATGTCCTCTAGATTTATGGCGCCAAAACTAGATGCCATCGCTTTTATGGTAGCCACGATTTCATCCGGCGTGTGGACGTCCAGGGTGATAGGAACGCTGTCGATGCCAGCGAAATGCTTAAAGAGCAACGCCTTGCCCTCCATAACCGGCATGGAGCCTTTTGGGCCAATATTACCAAGCCCTAAAACGGCCGAACCGTCCGAGATAACGGCAACGAGATTATTCGTCCAGGTATAGACGGGCAAGAGTGAGGGGTTGTCGGCAATGGCGCGGCTTACGGCAGCTACACCCGGCGTGTAATAGCAGCTTAGCTTTTCTTTGGTAAGTTCGCTGGTGTCCCGAAGGGTGGTGGTAATCTTACCGGCATATTGTTTATGAAGGTCTAGGGCGCTTTGGTCATAATTCATATATCCAGTATATCGTCTTGGTAAAAATAGCGCTAACCCCTTTTAAAATAAGGCTTTATCTGCTATAGTAAATAGCTGATTGTATCTATAAACAGTAAAGCGAGAGAATAATGAGTTTTGCACTAATCCAAAAAGTGAACGACGAGCAGAAAAAGTCTGCTGTTGTTGATGTTCGCAGCGGCGATACCGTTCGCGTGTACCAGAAAATTAAAGAAGGCGCAAAAGAGCGTATTCAGATGTTTGAAGGTGTGGTTATCCGCACTGACAACAAAAAATCACACACGTCACGCATCACCGTCCGTAAGGTAACTAGTGGTGTTGGCGTTGAAAAAAGCTTCCTGCTCCACAGCCCGCTGGTTGAAAAAGTAGAAGTTGTTCGTCGTGCAAAAGTCCGCCGTAACTACCTCTCGTTCCTCCGTGGCCGCAGTGGTAAGAGCGCCCGCTTGGTTGCAAAAAACTTTGACCGCGACGCGACTAACGCTGCCGGCAAGGCTGCACCTGCTAAAGAAGCAGAAACCGAAGAAGTAAAATAAAGCCTCTCGCTATCTTTAAAATGCCTAGGAACCCTAGGCATTTTTTGTTCTAAAATATTATTTTTACGATATCATCCAATAAACCAAGCGTCAATTCTGTGCTACCATACATATATGATTGTTGGGATTGACGAGGTTGGACGTGGTGCTTGGGCGGGTCCGCTGGTAGTGGGTGCGGTTTTGCTGGGCGGCGAGCAGATTGATGGCCTGACGGACAGTAAAAAGCTGACCAAAAAGCAGCGCGAACTGCTCGATCTTGAGATCCGTAAAAAAGCACTTGGCATAGGCCTCGGGTGGGTGAGTGCAAAGCAGATCGATCGCATCGGGCTTACTAAGGCGTTGATGCTGGCTTCAAAACGGGCTATTGCTCACATCCGTCATGAATACGCCGAAATAATTATTGACGGGACATTTGCTTTTTTGGATGACCCGCGGGTGACGGTTATGAAAAAAGCAGATCTGCTTATCCCAAGTGTTTCGGCGGCTTCGATTGTTGCTAAGGTTGCCCGCGATAAATACATGAGCTATATCGACACGGTCTTTCCCGGCTATAAATTTACCGGTCATGTTGGGTACGGCACTGCAGCCCACCGGAAGGCGATAGACGAACTTGGGGTGTGTGCACTGCACCGTCTTTCCTATGCACCACTTGCCCAGTACAAAATAGCCGAAGATACAGCCAGGCCGTTAAAGAACATGAAGGTATGGACGACAAAACAGGTAGGTGACGCGGCCGAAGCCAAAGTAGCTAACTATTTAAAACGCCAGGGACACGTACTGCTCGAGCGGAACTGGCGTACTAAGTTTTGCGAAATTGATATCGTATCAAGCTATAACGGAATGGTATACTTTACCGAAGTGAAGCACCGAAAAACCAATGCGCAGGGTGGCGGTTTGGCGGCAATTACACCGCAAAAACAAAAGCAAATGGCATTTGCGGCCGAGCTGTACAGAACAAGCCGCCGGCTTACGGGTAGCGATCTTCTTTTGGCCGCGGCAAGCACTACGGGCGTGCCGCCGCGGATTGTTGAGTATCTAGAGCTTCGCTAGCGCGTCACGGACGTTCTGGCTGTCGCGCTCGATCAGCTCGACACGACCTTCGATCTCTCCGATACCGATGGCAATAACCCGTGTTAGTGCGGGTTCGCTTTGGAGGGGGCTAAAGAATGTTTTGTATTCCTCGAGCTGGCTCCTTGTTGTAAGGGCGCCGGCTGCGTAGCGCGGGTAATCGTCGTAGCTTTTATCGCTGCCAAAGGTCTTTTCAACCCAATTCCAGTTGTCGCGCACCCATCGCCAGGCAAGCTCTTTTCCTTCGCGGTTTCGTATCAACCAGACAAACCAGCGTGCGGCGTCTTGGGGGCGAACGACCGACGCGTCGGGTATGAGATCGAGGAGTCGTTTGACAACGGCAGGGTCTTTAGTTGAAGTCAGCCCGCTGGCGATGTCCTGCTGCAGCTCGGAAGATGGGGTTGTCTTATAAATATCCAAAAGTGTGTTGATGAGCTCGTCCGAACCGTTATGGCGGACGACCGCACCAATAATAAGCGGCCGCAGCTCGGGGTCAAGCTGTTCGAGCGCCATGTCATTATAGAGCTGTTTGGCGGTTGCAAGAGCCTCTGGGTCCTGGCTGTAAATCATCAGGCCGGCGATGGTTGTGCGGAGCTTGGTGATTGTTTCGTCTTCGCCCTCCTGCGGCTGCCAGCCTAGCTGCTCGTACTGCGCACGGGCAAGGCGACCAGCAAATTGTCGGAGCTGCTGTTCTGCCGTGTCGTCGGTCTCGACAAACTTTTTCAGCTCACCGACAGCAAGACTGATGATGTCCCAGACGGGTTCGGTTGTTTCGGTTTTGAATGCTTCCAGCAGTGGCAGCAGCTTTGCACTGGAGATGATTCCGGCGCGTGCCAGCAGGGTTTGCTCGTGGATAAGCTGTACTCTGTCGAGCGGTGTTAGGTTACCGTTTTTCACCTCGTTCATAAGTCGGCCGAGGAGCTCGTCGTCGTAATGGGAAATAAAATGCGCGCTATCGCCAACATTCAGGCGAAGTGGCGTATTTTGGCTGTACGGCACGGCCGTGCTGGAGCTATCGAGCAGCTCGGGAACTGACGGATCGGAGGCGTTAAGCGGGATGGGCCATAACTTAGTAGACGGTTCATGTGGTCCAATAAAAAACTGCGTCTGCGACAATTGGAGTTCGGAATCACGCAAAGCGGCACTCACTACAGGATATCCCGACTGCGAAATCCAGGTGTTCATGAGGCGCGTGACGTCTTTTCCGCTTGCTTTTGCGAGCGCGTTCCATAGATCATCGCCCACGGTATTGCCATATTTGTAGGCGGCAAAGTAGGCCTTAAGGCCTGTCTGGAACGCCTCGTCTCCAATATAGTGCTGGCACATGCGCAGAAGGCGTGCTCCCTTGGCGTACACAATCGCCCCGTCGAACAGAGTGCTGATCTCATCGGGATGGTTGACGTCGAGCTGGACGGGCTGAACGCCGTCGAGACTGTCGCGGCGAAGCGCCATGATGCTTTCGGACGTTGCAAAGTCGAGCCAAATATTCCATTCGGGGTGCAGGGCATCAATAGCCAGGAACATCATGAGCTCGGCAAAACTCTCGTTCAGCCAAAGATTATCCCACCATTTCATAGTTACAAGGTTACCAAACCACTGGTGGCTTAGCTCGTGGGCGATAACGGTGGCAATATAATGCCTGCTGCTGACGCCCGCCGTTGCCGGGTCGGCCAGGAGGGCGATCTCGCGGTACGTAATGAGTCCCCAGTTTTCCATAGCGCCCGAGCTAAAGTCGGGTAGTGCGACATGATCGGACTTTGGGAGCGGGTAGGGGGTGTCAAAATATTCTTCAAAAAAGTCGATGGTGCGATGAGCGATATCAAGTGCAAAATCCAGGCTTTCTGGGCTTTGGGCGGGGGTCGCCCAGACGTTCACTTCTACGCCGCGCTTTGTAGTGGCGGTTTTGCGGTGAAGTTCTCCCGCAACCCAAGCAACCAGGTAGGTGCTCATGCGCGGGGTGGTACCGAACACTGTTACCAGCCGCTCGTTTTCCACCTTTTGCTGTTTAACAGGCATGTTTCCAAGCACGGTAATGCCTTGTTCGGTGGTAAGGATAACGTCAAAGGTTGCTTTGGCTTCGGGTTCATCAATACAAGGGAACACCTCGCGGGCATGGTGGCTCTCAAACTGGGTAGCGAGGAGCTCTTTTTTAGTACCTTCGTGCTCAAAATAACAAGGATAGAGACCGTGCATGGTGTCGGTAATAGTGCCACTGAATGCGAAGACGATAATGTGGCGGCCTTGGTGCAAGTCGGCGTGCTGGACGGTAAGCTCGTCGTTTTCACCTAAAGTAAACTGGGCTTCCTTGCCATCAAGCGTGACCGACTCAATCGCGAGATCCTTTGCATGAACGGTGATTTTGCCGCTATCGGTCGTTGCCGTTCCGTTTATAGTAACGGTTCCGCTAAAAGTACGTTCCAGACGCTGAAGATCCAGGCTAAGTTGGTAATGTTCGGGTGTAAATTGTTCGATAAGTCGAGATACGGTCTGCATGTATCTATTGTAGCAAAGGTATAATAGATATATGAAACGCGCCTATCAGATTCGCCGTACGATTGCGGCGGTGCTTGCCCTGCTTATCGCCATGACGGTTCTTTTTTCCAACCCCGAGCTATGGCAGGCCATACCCAGCCCTGCATCGTCGGGTACGGCGACAGGCAAGGCCGCAGAGGCGCTTCGCCTACTTGCGGTAAAAGGGCGCGCGCCAAAAACAGGCTATGCCCGTACGCAGTTTGGCGACGGCTGGGCGACAACAGCCGGCTGTGATACGCGAAACATTATTTTAAACCGGGATCTTAAAGAGGCGAGCGTGAACGATAAGTGCCAAGTAACGCGCGGCGTCCTAAACGACCCGTATACCGGTAAGGTAATCACTTTCGTGCGCGGCGGGAGTACGAGTGCGAACGTGCAGATTGATCATGTCGTTGCGCTTGGTGATGCATGGCAAAAAGGGGCGCAGCAACTCTCTAGTAAAGAGCGTGAGCAACTGGCGAATGACCCCCTGGAACTCTTGGCGGTAGATGGCCTGGCCAATCAGCAAAAATCGGATGGCGATGCAGCCACGTGGCTGCCTTCTAACAAGCCTTTTCGCTGCCAATACGTTGCCCGGCAGATTGCTGTTAAGCAAAAATATAAACTTTGGGTAACGTCGGCCGAAAAAGACGCCATGAACCGCATACTTGCCGCCTGTCCCGATCAGGGGCTGCCATTGTGAATTCTCTTTGTCGAGATTGACGGCACCAAGGGCTTGATTGTATATCAGGTGCAAGGAGTCGTATTTTTCGCAACAACGGGAAGCTCTCTCAAGGAGCTCTCTTATGAAAAAAAGCTCAGTGGCTGTTATTTTTGAAGCAAAGTCTGCATGTTTTGATGGAATTGGTATAATTAAGAATGTGGTGTGCACGCCAACAACCTAAAAATGCATAAGCAAAAGGAGGATGTATGGTAGGACTAACAGTAGGTATTACGGTACTCGTTGCTGTAAGCTTGATGGGATAGTAAATTTGATACGGGCGGCTTTCGGGCCGCCCTTTTATGTATGAAAAAGCAAATAAAGACGCAATGATCTAAAAGACCGCCTTTGGGCGTACATAGGAGGAGCAATGCCAAAATACGGACCAAAAGCCGAAGAGAAAGTTGAAAAAGCCGTCAAGGAGATGAAAGAAGGCAAGCTAAAAAGCGGCAAGAGTGGCAAGAAGGTAACGAGCCAAAAACAGGCCGTTGCCATTGGACTTTCTGAAGCGCGCAAAGAAGGCGCAAAAGTACCCAAAAAGAAATCCTAAGTAAAGGAGGTGCCGTGGAAGATTTAACTGGCAAAAAAATCGCTATTATTGCAACGGACTACTTTGAAGAAGCGGAACTTATTGAACCGCTTGCGTCGCTCCGTGATATGGGGGCCGAGGTAGTTGTGGCGGCGCCTCACGATGACACGATCCAAGCCCTGCGGCACGTCGAAATGGGGTTGGAAGTTGCGGTCGATACCACTATCGACAAGCTAGATGCTCGGGACTACGATGCTGTGGTAGTGCCTGGCGGCGTGGTTAACGCCGATCATCTGCGGATCGACAGATCGGCGCAAGAGTTTGTTCAGGATATGGCTGAAGCCGGTAAGCCTGTGGCTGCAATCTGCCATGGCCCCTGGCTTCTTGTGTCAAGTATGCTGATTGAGGGTAAGACAGTAACCAGTTACCCGACGCTTGCCGATGACATACGCAACGCTGGCGGTACATGGGTTGACCAAGAGGTTATGGTCGACGGTAATCTTATTACCAGCCGCCGGCCCGACGACATTCCGGCGTTCGTTGCTGCTATTGCTGATGCACTCTCGTAATTATGCGGTCTGGTTCTGGCGGTGGCGGTCGGTTTCGTCTTCGATTTCGTGACCGACGATTTCTTCAATAAGATCCTCGATAGTAACGATACCAACGATCCGGTCATCTTTTTCAATAGGTATAAGGTGGGTGCTGCTCGCAATAAACTTGCGCAACATGGTGTCGAGCGCTGTTTTACTGCCGACAAGCCGTACGGGGTGCAGGTTAAGGTCATCGACGCGGTACTCCTTCTCGTCGAAGTCGATATCGACCAGTTCTTTCATGAGAAGAACGCCGTAACATTGTGATCTGTCATGGTTAAAAATAGGAATACGGCTGCGGCCGGCCGCCTTAATTTCATCAATTTTTTCGTCGGTGAGGATTGTATCAGGCGTAAGCCAGAAGACTTTACCGATAGGCTGCATGATATCGCGGACCTTCTTTTCGCTGAGCTGTAATGCTCCGCGGATAATCTCTACCTCGTCATTATCCAGTTCGCTTTCTTCGTGACCAAGATGTTCGCTAATCATAATGCCAAGCTCTTGCCTTGTCTGTAGTCGGGCGCCTTCGTGACTGAATAACTTGTCAAGTAACAGTTGAAGCGGCTTTGATACGACATAGGTAAGAAAGATCATCAATTTGAGTATGTAGCGGAGCTTAGCTACGTAGAAAAGAGGTTTTTGACTAAATAGAGCCTGCGGAAGGATTTCGCCAAAAATGACCGTTAACAAAGTCGCAATAAGACCAGCGAGCAGCCCATACACGGCACTTTCAAGTACAAGTGACGTTGCTGAGACGGCGGCAACGTTAGTGAACAATATTGCCGCAAGAGTAAGGTGGGTTGTCCGGCGCAGGGGTATAACCTGCTTGGCCTGGATATTTCCAAGCTTGGCTTTTCTTTGAAGATCCTTCATGTCGAGTGACATTAGGGCGACGTTAAGACCAGAACAAACGGCAGAGAAGCCAATAAGCACGATCACAATAAGAATAACAAGAGCGATACTCACAATTTAGTTTCGAAAAATCCTTTTCAACAAGATCCAACTGTACCACAGACATCTGTTGAATGCAAACGATTATTTCATATGCCACGTAATGCGTGCCGGTGCGGCGCCTCGACCCGGGAGGATCGAGACGCCGCACGCGGCTGTGTCAGGCGGCGACAGCCCGCCGCGCCTTCTCGCGCAGCGAGACCAGTGACGCCGCGGTGTTGCCGATGGCGGCACTGACCACGCGGTCGAGTTCGCCCTGCACTCCCGAGCAGGCGGCGACGTTCGGGTCCAGCGTGGCCAGAGTGTCGTCGTCGAACTTGGTGCGCACGCTGACGAACACGCCGCCAGTCCAGCGCCCGGGTCCCTCGGGAATGACGTCGCCGTACGTGACGGCGGCATCGTCCGAGTTCATGCCGTACGCGGCGGCGGTTCCGGCTTTACCCACGGTGTTGACCGCGAACTGGCTGCCGTTGCCGACCGTCCGCTCGCCCCACTCCACGAACACGCCCTTCGTCACAGAGCCCACGCGCATGTGAAGCGCGTCGGGCCCGTTCGGTCCGGCGGTGACGCCGGAGACATAGAGCGAGTGGAAGGTGGCTTCGCCGACGTTCAGCGCGATCGTGGCGATCTGCCTGTCACTGAGGGCGGCGAGGTCGAGCTCTGGCGTTCCCATGGTTCCTCCAGGAGGGAGTCAAACTGAATACTGCTCTGACGAAAGTTACTATAACAGAAACAACCGATTGGCCAAAACCAAAACGCTTCTACCATTGGCGTTATAATAGAGATAGAAGGAGGTATACTATGGACGCAAAGCAACTTAGGAACGAAGCAGAAAAAACGAAGACCCGGGCAAGTAGCCTATGGAACGATGTCGACCATACAAAAGTTAATGTCTCCGCTTTAAAAGACCGCGGGAGTGAAGACGACGCGCGGGTAGAGGAAGGCCGAATGGCCCAGTTGGAACAGCAAGCCCAAACCCTCGAACAGCAGGCCCAGGCGCTGGAAGAACAGGCACTTGAAAAAGAGCGGCGCGCCCTGGATATAGAAAGACAGCAAGAGGCGGTAAAAAAAGAAGCGCAAGACAAATTGGAAGAGCTTGAAAAACAAAAGCGCAATTTGACTGGCGGTCCAATCGGTCTCTTTGGATAAGGACGCTAAGAATGGACTTTTCTTCTTTAAATACAACTACTGAGGAAGCGGCGCGGCGCTTGCTTGGCTGTATTCTTGAAAGAACTATCAATGGCCATACGGTAAGGTGCCGGATTGTTGAAACCGAGGCATATGACGAAACCGATGCTGCCAGCCACAGCTATAAGGGGAGAACACCGCGTACTGAAATAATGTTTGGTCCGCCCGGCTACCTGTATGTTTATTTTACGTACGGAATGCATTACTGCTCCAACGTTGTGGTCGGGCCCGAAGGTGTGGGAGCGGCTGTTCTTATACGTGCAGTGGAACCAATAGGCGACAATGCAGAGAGCATCCTGGAAGAACAACGGCAAGGAAAAACAGGTAAAGATCTTACGAACGGCCCGGCCAAACTATGCCAGGCGCTTAGGATCGATACGGCACTTAATAGTCATAATCTCCAAAAAGCGCCGCTAAAGTTGTTGCTCCAAAAGCCGGTAGAGATGCGAGATATCGTAGTAACGACACGGATAGGGATTCGCCTGGCACGCGATATGCCGTGGCGATTTTACCTACGTGGTAATCCATATGTTAGTAAGCTCTAGCTACCAGGTAGTGAGAGGAGCGCGTTTCCAGCTATTGGCAGCCGTACATATATAAAGAAAGTTATCGTCGTAAGCAACGTCGCCCTTTGATCCACTGGCCGTTGCGCTGGTTGGAACGCCCGCGTTGGCGCCAACATTAATACCTCCAAAAAAGGTAGCTTTTCCATTACCGTCGTCGAGCACCGATTGTTTTGTGGTGATATGGCCAGTGTCTGTAATTTTGAATAGCGAGGTTGAGTAGTCTGCCGTAAAGTCGTAGAAAGTGGCTCCGCTTGTTCCGCCGAGCTTAAATCTGCCCGACATGCCGCCGCCTTGGTCAAATAAAAAGGTGCCGTCCGATCCCTGCTTGATATTCCAGTTGTTACGGCCCGGCGAAAGGCTGCTGCCATCAAAAAGAACGCCGTTATTACCGTCTGAAACAACTTTATAGGTGCCTGTAGTGACAAGGTTTTTAGGGTTGGAAGCAGAATCAACCGTGACAAAAGGTACTCCGCTGATAGTACCGCCATTGTTATACTGTACTTGTCCGCTCGAGCCGCCAGCCGGAGAGGTTGGAGGGGTCTGCCAGGTAGCAATACCCGTGTTGTCGGAGGTAAGAACCTTTCCGGCACCGGCGCCATTGTTGACACGTAGCTGGTTAAAGAACCCCCATTCAAAACGCTGGTCATCTCCACCCGCCATTAACGTGCCATTGCCAGCAAAAAGCGTGTCGGTGCCAAACCTGCCGCCAAATTGGCCGGCAAAGATGTTGGTAATATTGCCCTGGTTATTATTATTTCCTATAAGATGCAACTGCGTCCAGCCGCTTGCGCCGTTAAAGACGTTAACGGCTTGTTGTAAACGGCAATCCTGCAGGGTAACGAGGTGATTTTCGTTTT